>Ga0209611_10001455_pt1 | contig 40466 bp, 29 predicted proteins | sample S1TSphgellanicum_3_FD_187693 | JGI IMG/M metagenome (GOLD analysis project Ga0209611, IMG submission 187693) | Host-associated microbial communities from peat moss isolated from Minnesota, USA - S1T2_Fc - Sphagnum magellanicum MG (SPAdes) (version 2) | ecosystem: Host-associated > Plants > Peat... | reverse complement strand
CCACCTTGATTTTTTATTTACAGGGCTTTTCTTCGTATATAGGTGAGAAGTGGAGGACTTTGGGCCAAATATATCAGATTAAAGCGAGGTACTATTGGGAACGCCCTTAGGGAACACATTGGGAACCTAGGGAACATGTGGGAACAAAGGAAAAATGAAAATGAAATGAAATATTTCTTTTTTTTTTCTTTCAAAAATGGAGTCTTCAAAATTAATTAATTAATAATTCTGTAGATATGCTGAAGCTGCCCCTGTACTACAATAATTGGGTTTTTTTTTTTCTTTCAATTTTGTGGTGTTGAGTTTTTGATTTTGAAAACTTTGGCATATAAATTTATAAATTTATATTTTGATTAAAATTTCAAAACTTTCAACATACATTACTATTTTTTTCTGAAAAATCTGGCAAAACGAAAAAGTAATATAATTTGTGCAAAGTCACCCAGGTACTACAATATTTAGCCAAATCTGGCAATATTTGTAATATGAAAGTAAACAATCTTATGCAACTTATCATATTGTATTGTGGCAATTTTTTGACAATTTAATTTTAATTTTTTCTTCTGTGGCTTTAAATAATAACAGAGAATTCGAAACACAATAATTATTTTTTTCAGATTTTTTTTTTCACATTTTGGCGAAAATTAAGCTTCACAAGCTTCACATGTTAATGGAAAATGGAGGTGAAAATAGAATTCAAGTTAACATAGTGGTTTCAAGTTTCAAGATAGCTTCAAAGTATATGGCTATTGGCCTTTTTGTTGGAATCAAGATTTAGGTTTAAAGGGAAAAAATTTCACCTTCTCCAAACTTCTTCATTCTTGTTTTCAATAGCTTGTATAGTCTAAGGTTGTTTGAGCTTTGATACTAGGGTGCAACTCAAACATGAATTAGACTTCTAGGTTGTTCGATTTATTGATGTGATTCAATTACAATTTTACTCTATATTCATACAATTACTCATGTAAGATGTTGCCCATGAAGTCACCCATAAAATTTGAACTCATACATGATTTACACTTCTAGGTTGTTTGATTTATTAATGTGATTCAACTACAATTTTGCTCTATATTCATATAATTACTCATGTAAGATGTTGCCCATGAAGTCATCCATAAAATTTGAACTCATACATGATTTACACTTCTAGGTTGTTTGATTTATTAATGTGATTCAATTAACGATTTTGCTCTATATTCATATAATTACTCATGTAAAATGTTGCCCATGAAGTCATCCATAAAATTTGAACTCATACATGATTTACACTTCTAGGTTGTTCGATTTATTAATGTGATTCAACTACGATTTTGCTCTATATTCATTTAATTACTCATGTAAGATGTTGCCCATGAAGTCATCCATAAAATTTGAAACGTTTTCTTTTAATTATAAAATACCTTGCCTTGAGATTTTTTGAATAGATTTTTGAATTTTGTGACAAATTCCAAGTTAATTTATTTGTTTTGCAAAATCATCAGATTTTACTAATGATCATATTGACATGCTTACTTATCTTGCTTATCCCAAATAATGCAACATTCATAAATGCACCAATGGTATTTAAACCTATACTTGACATTGAACATCAAGAGAAGAATACATGCTCGGATTCCCAAGGAGGACATTCTAAGTTACAATTTTGGTGTTAAAAGTGCATCAAATATGATATTGTTTGGGGGGACTTATATGAGAGAAAATTAAAAATTTTCATTTTAAATTCTTAACGATATTGACATATTTAAGTTACCTTAAATTTAATTAATTTTTTTTGCATTGAATTTTGGTACCATATATTTATTTGAAATTTTAATTTTAATTTAGTGAAAAATGACATGAAGGATTCATAATTTATTTAAACATGTTCATATACACTAGGAAAACAACCATTGAACATAAAAACAATCATAAAAATGTCATAATTTGTGAATTTGTCAAGAAAGAATTTTAAACATCATTCATTAATTCATGGAGAAAATTCCTCAACCCTTTTATTGCAATATTTTTTACGCTTTTCTCCCAAAATTTGAAGTCAAATGCAAAACTTTAAGATTATAAACTTTCATATGAACTTTTAAATTACAAACAATTAATTGAACTAAATAGACTAACAATTAATATCAAAAAATGTCTAGTGCATCCTTGGGGACACTCAGTGTCAAGTTTGAGATCTGCATGTTTGAAATGATCATTTTTAAGGGTATTAAATGATTGTCCAACTTATTTTTTAATCATCTTATTATTATTTAATTTTTTAATATATACATATTAAAACCACCATATATAAATTATAATGTATTATTTGAGATTATTACATACCCTACATTATAATTAAATTGATAATTTGAATAAAAATTTGTACCATGTTTTTCAACTAATTAATTTATAATTTTTACCCAACAACCAATATATTGTATCCTATATTTTCATTTAGGTATTTTTTTACTTTTTTTTTACTAGTGTCTTCCCTAAGCACATTGTGTATATCATATATATATATTTTAAGTTTTTAGTAATTAAAATTAATGCATGTACAATAGATATTAATTATATTTTGATTTTAAGAACAAACTATTCTAAAAACAATTGAATTATAAGTTTTATTCAACAACTAGTATATGGGACCTTATATTTTTTATTTATGTAGTTTCGAAATTCCAATTTTAAAGTGTTTTCCCTTAGTAGTCTAGATTACAATTTGAGAATGTGATATGCTTGGGCATATAATTATAACCTATTGATTCAAATGGGTTCATACATGATGTTAAATGTAAAATAATATGTGTATTTGATAAAATAGGAAAAAGATAGTTTACTTGTTTTGAAAATGGTTTCAATGTTTTAAGCAGGTGAGGAAGTTTAGAAAGTGGCTATACATGGAACTAGTGTAGGAAATTTTGTGGTTTTAAAAAGTCAAGTTTATCCACTCTAAAAATGAAGTGTTGCATGCTACTTTAGGTAACAAGTTGTGATGTAACAAGTGATAATTGCACTTCAGGGAAAATTGATAACAAGGGAAAGCTTATTCAATATACTACTATAGATTGCATTTGCTTGGAGGATGAAGACCCATGACTAACTTTGAATTTTGAAAATTCTTTTCAAATAATTTAACTTGAAAAATACTTTGAAAAACACTAGTGTGATCAAATTAATGGCAATGTAGTTACATAATGTAGTTCTTAGGTGTCCAAGATGTTGACTTGATGAATGAAATGACAAACATAAAACAATCAATCTTAAGCAAACATTCACATCTATATAATGCAAGAGTGGAATTTTTTTTATAGTTTGTTTCTTTGGGAGATAATAATAACTATGGAGCAAAGGCATATTCAATGATTCATCTCATTTCTAACATTTTAACTTTTTACAAATTATAGCAATTAGAAATGAAAGCTTGGCTAGGAGATAAATTTGTTTTGGAGCAAATGGGATAAGTGACTTTGGAAACCTTCACATGAAAGTTCTTGTTTTATATAATTCAACTTAAGGAGAGAAGTAACTTGAACTTTGCATCACCCACCAAACAAATATTTTAGTTGTGTTGTCATTCAACCATTTGACACATGTTTAGGCTAGAAGGGTTTTCTTGAACAATCAATTGCAAATTCCTAAAGTTCTCTCATAGCCCAAAGAGGCATTTGGAGTTTCAAGCCTTGGTTAATATTCAACTAGAGAGCACTAAACTTGGGACTTCAACATAAATTGCACAAAATGTGAGAACCAAGTACTTAAAAATACACAAGTTTTTGCAACAGTTTTTTTACACTCCAAGACAACAAATATCTGCAAAATTTTGCAAATGGTTCAATTGAAATTTCATGACTTTGGACTGCACAGTCTTAGAAAGCCTAGTAAGTACAGAGCCTCACATGATGATGAACCAATAAAGACTTTGTATATAATATTTTTCTGTTGCTGTTTTTGATGGAGGGGATGTTTCCTTCAAGTTTGGGATCATGGGTTATGTTTTGGGTTGAAGAGGATGAATGATGATGATGATGATGATTCATCCATCCATCCATTCTGATGATGGATGGATGAATGTGAGGATGGATGGATGGATGTATGGGCGATCACATTGAAAATTAAGCTGCTAGCTCCAAGTGATTAAACTGCTGATCATCTTGGAAAAAAAATTAGAAGGTGCTGGGGATTAATTACACAAGTTAGAGTGATCAACAAGATGCATGCATGATGATCAGCTGCTGCTTCTGGCAATTGTATGTCTATACTGTGCAGCTGCGTGATGGCGGCTGCATGTCCTCTTGCATTGATCACCAGTTGCATGCATGAGCTCCAATGATCATGGTCCTGCTGCACGAGAGTCTGTGCACTCTTTGGTGTAGTAGCCAGATCTACTAGCAGGCTCTAGATTGGGAGGAGGTGGTGATGGTGGGGAGAACAGTTTATCTTCTGGCCAGCTGCTCTTAAGCTCACTACTACTGTGCAATAATGTTGATGGAGTAAGCACCCTGGAATTAGCGCCACAACATTCAACATTTGTTGCAACTAATTATTTGCAAGCAAGCTGGTCAAAAGCTGAGTGTAACAAAGAGTTTATGGAGATGATGCAGCTGGTGCATGCCTGCAGGACTACTTGAACAAAGTTATATGATCCTGAAGCGGCTATACATGTAATTAGTGACCAGCAGCTTGCAAAAGATTTTTGAGACAACAAATATTTCACAGAGGATCGATCTAGTGCAATTTAGTTCTCAGATCATGGACACCCAAAGCAGGTCGATCAATGAAGGCCGGAACTAGCTGTTACTGCGGGCAGGTCAGCTGCCTCTTCTCAACTTCTCTAGGTCTAGTTACAAGACGACAAGCTCGCGGGAACGTCTCTGATCTTTGTTTAGAAGACGACGTTGTTGATGATTGGACTCACGTGTAGTTGGCTTATAGCTTGTATTCCCGATGATCCCATGACGTTAACATGAGAAGAATCAGCAAAATTGAAGCTAACACATGCAAGAAGAAGTTGTGAATCAGGAAGATGCAGCTGGGTCCCTGATGATCAGAGTTCCATGCAGATAATTCTACATACCAGAAGCAGCTGGCGGTCGAGGAGGAGGAGGAGGTCCTTGGCATGATCGAGGTCGAACCATATCCTCCAGAAGTCCTTGGTCGACTAGTGTGGCTCGTCGTCCCGGCCTGCGACTATATTCCTGACTGCTACTCTTGTGCAAATCTTGCTCAGTAATGATCTGAGCTGCTGCGGCTGCTCCTGATGCTGCGGATGCAGATGAGTCCCTATAAATGGTGTTCAACCGTGCAGCAAGCTGCTGCTGCTGCTGCTGACGATCGGCCGCCAGTTTGAGTAGCTGTCTTATGTCTTGTTGGGTTCTGGGCGTATTCATCAGCAGCTTCGTGGAACCGTGAAAAAATTCCGGGTGCAGCTGATGTTGCTGAGCAGCAAGATCACCAACGATTGATGTGTTAGAAACACTTGCAGGGTTTGATCTAGCGCCCATCCCTTGACCGAATGTCGATGAGCTTTCTCCAGGCTGCAGCTCCTGGCAACCTGATTGGACTAGTCCCGGATTCGTTACCATTTGCTGCTGGAGAGCCTGCTGCTGCTGTTGTTGCAGCAACAAGTTAGTGTTGAAACTTAGACCTGTAAATGCGGGTAGACCAGCTTGAGGGCTGCCAGCTTCGACTGTTGATGTGGATCCAGATACTGACGCAGCAGCTGCAGCTCCAGCGAACAATGGTCGTGGATGAGTCAGCTGCTGCTGATAATTCATGTAAGCAGCTGCTGAAGAAGAAGCTGAAGAATCCACTACTGCTGGGGTTGCAGCTGATCTCATGTTCATCATATCGACCGCGTCTGGATCTGCATTCTGCATTTGTGTAGGCATTATGCGAGGCAAACCTGCAGCTGATGATGCTACTCTAGAAAGAAACTGATCCTGAGGATCATGAGTTCTACTAGAGCTTGCAGCGAATTGAAACGGCTCCTGTTTTACACCGCCTACAAAAGTGTCTTGACCTGCTGCAGCTCGTAACCCTAGTGCTAGACCTGCATTATTAAGGTGGAATGAAGGTTGAAGAAAGCTGCCAGGGAGTTGCTGCAGCGGCAACTGGCCGTGGCTTGCACTAGAGCTGGTACGTCCTCCCTGCAGCTGCTGCAAGCTGCTGCCACTGATCATCAACTGCGTTGCAGCAGGGAATCCGAAGAGCTGGTGCTGGTGCTGGTGCTGCCCATGACCCATTAATGCTGCAGACGCCCGCGCCGCCTCCCCGAAGTAAGCGTGCAGCAGAGAAGGGGAGCTGCGATGGAACCCCGGCGTATGATGCGCATGCGTACCTTCGTAGGTCGTGATCACTAAGCTTGAATCTTCACATGAGCGCTCCACTCTCTTCCTCACTGGACAATTGGGTGTCGTGCATCTGTAGTAGTTTCTGCACATGCATGACCACCGATGGATCATCACATGCTAGCTGTAGGAGATCTAGTTAGTCAAGATTGCGCAACAAAAGCTTCGCGAACAGAAGCGATAACGTCAGGTAGCCGTAGGAGCTAGATCATGACCTCGCAACAAAAGCTATACCTGGGATGGGGACTGTTCTTGACGGCCTTTTGACCATACTTGCGCCACTTGAAGCCGTCGTCCATGATATCCACATCGGTTCTTGTCTTGATGGAGTAGCGAGGCTCGCGCACCCTCTTCATCCCGGCGCTTTTCTTTCGTGGTCTGTTTCTGGAGACAACACGCGCACTAACCACACACATTAACATCATCAGTAGATGCACATCCCTCCTCCTCCTCATCATCAGCAGCAGATTCCCATCTTCGAACACTTCAAGATGCTGCAGCTGCAGTCGTGATTGTGCAAGGACCATGCAAGCAAGGAGAATGCAAGAACGAATTGGTGAAGGACGTGCATGAGCTGGAGCTTACAGACTGGGTTGCTTCTTGAGCTCGGCGGGTAGTCCGGGTTCCGACTTGGTAGTCTCTTCCCCAACTTCATCCTCCGGCGTCTTCCTCTTGGTGCTGCTTGCGCCCTCTTCCGCTGGACTTGCTGTCGACGTTTGGTGCAGCTGGCCGCAGCTGCTAGCACTGCGCGTCGACCTCTCTGCGTCGACGTCGTCTCCCTCCGTGCTCAATGAAATACCCGACGACAACGACGAGGTCGGGGGCGTCGTGTCTTGATTGATCGCGGACATCGTGCCTGCAGCAGATGCTGCACCTTCTCGAGGATCGATCTCAGCAGTTGATCTCATGGGCCCGCGAGGATCATCAGCTTCTGCATCTTTGACTAGTGGAATATAGCTAGTCATGTGCTGCGGCGGCATCGACATCTTGGCCGACTGGAAGCTATAAGCGGGAAGCGACATTCTTCCCGGCTGCTGGTGGGGAAGCTGTTGAACCTGCTGCAGCATTGGGGGAGGAGTCTCATACAAAGGTTCGGACATGATCATCCCCGCAGGAGTCGAGCTGGTTGTTGTTCCACGGGCTGCACCTTGATCTAGTGCAGGTGCCACCTCGAGCTCATGCGGCGTCCCCGATGCAGGGCGGCTCATCCTGAACCCCAATTGATGCGCGGCGAACTGTCGATCATGTGCTCGACTTGCTGCAAGCCGATCATCCTCAGGGCGATTCGAAAACCTAGAACTACTCATGTAACTCATCAGACCAGCCGGTGCACCATGAAGCATCTGGCCGGCGTTGCCGCCGGCACCGCGTTGCTGCTCGGCTGGCTGATCCTCCATCAACCAAGGAAACTGGGACGTGAGTGGGTCTCCAGAGGGGAAGTTCGAACTGGCCGCGGCCTGGGTATCGACGCGGCTGTAATTCATATGCTCTGATTCTTGTCCAACAAGCTCAGATTGCTTTGTCAACGTCGACATGACCACTCTTGCAGGATGGGAAGAACTAGGTGCGATAAAAGCCGGCCAAGGTTTTGTGGGACCACCGGACCCACTGCCTCCTCCTTGATCAGGAGCTGTAACTGCTGCTGCAATATCGAAGGTGCTGCTTCCCGGCGGAGCTCGTTGAGCGTAAGAACTCATCATGGATCCAGCTGTTGCTGCTGCCATCATCGCAGAAGAAGCAGCTGTGTTATATGTAGCTGATGATGTCGGGGATTCCTGTTCACTTTGCAGCCTGCGAAGAATCTGGTCCAGGTAGCTCTCCTCCGAGTGGTGGCTACCAGCTGATCCTGCTTCTCCTTCTTCCGCCTGATCGATGTTCCGGGGCTGACCCGCCATGGCCACGAAAAAATCACGGAAATCTACACATGAGTTGTGACCCAGAATCTAGACTAGTATGGAGTCGTATGCGAAGCAACTCCGACCCAAATGCCATTCGCAACTGTTTCCAAGATCGCAAAAGCTCGCCTGAGGCCACCTGCTGCAGGGGCCCAGTTACTGGAGAATCTGCTGCCTGCAATATATCTTAGTGACCACTTCACCGCTGCTGCTGCTGCTGCTTCTAATCTGATGACGATCTTGGAAGCAGACTTGCACAACAGGTCGAAATTTGTACACCACCCTCGACAACAGTTCTGGACAGTTCTCACAATTTTCGGCCGGCGCGGGTATGATCAAGCTGGTTTCAAAGACCAGATCTGGAAGTGCTGGAAGCTGCTCAGATGATCATGAGATTTTTCACAATGATCTGGATGAAAGTGCTTATAATTGTCGCTACAGCAACCGCACCCGCGAGTCGAAGCAGCTGCAAATTCTTCCTTGCAGCAAAATCTATAGTCTACTAAGGTCAAGTGGTAATTGAAGCTGGAAACCTGCTGCTGCTGGCCGTTTTCGTCCGTGTCCAAGCTGCTCATTTCCAGTTTCCCAGAATTCAATAATAATAGTGCATAGTCCCTAGCTAGCTAGCTCTTTTGTTTGCGCGCCCTTGTTCATCTAGATACATGTCTAGAATATATTCTAGATCGATCTCCAACTCCTGCGATCGATATGCATATCATGTATCTGCAATCATCAGTTGCCTACTAGACAAGTCTGCATGTATGTACTCTAGACTAAGAAACAAGTTCCAACAACCAAGAAAAGCTTGAGCTGTGATCCTTGACAACGAGAAAGAAGACAACTCCAGCTGCAAGTGCTGTAGAAGAATATCGATCCGCAACAGTTGCTGCTGCTGCTGATGCTGCTAGTGCACAGTACTAGCGCGCTACTAGAATCATATTCAGCAGCGGCCCTTTGAATGATGATGATAATGATGATGACTCTGTATGCCGTCTGTCCTACATGGTCCCTTGCAACAAACAAGACTAGCATCTAATACATGAGCTGACTTCCTTCCGGCAAACACCACTACAACGTCAACCCTAAGCTGCTCAGCGTTATCAGCGTACTCGGCCTTGTCACGTCGCCGCGTTAGTCACGTTTGTTTTGACGCCCCTGCAAATGATTAGGCTCATCTTGGGTTCGAACTGCCGTCGTAAAAAAAAAACCCAACAAAAAAAAAAAAAAAAAGAACCAAAGAAAACCAAAAAACTTGTGCTGCAAGTCCAGAAGAAAGCTGCAGGGTTTGTCGACAATCGAAACCGATGATCAGCAGCCCTGAAGGAAGCTAGAAGCCAAAAGACGCCACCCTGAAAGATTATGCCGAGATGAGATGGAAGCCAGAGCAAACTCGTCGAGGACCCGGCGCGCCGGCAGTCTCTGCACTAACGGGCGGATCAGAGCTCGACAAAGCTCGCTCGCTCGCTTTCGGCCGTGGACGGAAGGATGAAGAAGGAAAGAAAGCAAAAAAGGAAAAGTCACAAAAGATAGGAGGGAGCAGTTTCTGGTCACTTTCGCAGCCTACAATTTGCCAACACTGCGATCACACTACAAACCCTCTCCATTCCGGCGCAAAAAAATCCAATCCAACCCAATTCAATTCAATTCAGTTCAATTCTGGCGCATAAGTACAAACTTTTGTTGGTTATTAATATTAATAATAATAATATTTTTATTTTTATTTTTATTCCCAAAATCCTACCCAAAAAGAATTTTAAATTAAAAAAATTAGTTAATCTTCGCCAATAAATCAGTACCACTGAGGTAATAGATGTGCATTGTCAAAGCTCCAGGACTCTATCTAGTGTACAATTTTTTCCGGTCAAAAAAGAAAAGCTAGCTAGGCTACTAGCTATAGCCGCACCCGCCCACACTTTGCGGCTTTTTTTTTTTCCAATTGACTTTACATTCGTCAGGAAGGACCGACCGACCGACCGACCGACCTTCTCTCGACGGATCATCGTCACTGATCACCTTAACTCAGATTTTTTTTAAAAAAAAAATTCTTTATTTTCTTGTTAAATTAAATTATGTGTCTGTGTGCGCGCGCGTGTGCGTGTGTGCGCGTATTTTTTTGGTATAATTATCTTTTGAGCTTCTCTTGCTCCAATGGCCGGAAACGTTTTGCACCGTCGTAGACGGACCGATCACGCCTCCTCGTCGTCGCTGAAGGCTCCTCCTCAGCATTGAATTTTTTTTGATCACGAATTTCCGTCATTTGATCAAAAGTATTTTTTAAAAAATTAAAGAAATTTACTAAAAACGAAATTGTCAATTTTCTTGTCACAAATATTGCCTAAATACGATTTAGGGTGCTTAAGATTTTCTACTTTCATATTTTGAATATGCTCTTTAAATTTGGCTAAATATACTTATGGATGATTGCCACTTGAGCAACATCACAAAATTGGAAAAAAATAAAAATTTGCAGTGATCCTCAATGTTTCTTTTGTTTTTCAATTTTGTAGTCATCCATTAGCTAATTTAGCCAAAATATGAAAGGAAATTTTTTGAACCCTAAACCAAAATGACAAAAACATTTCTCTCAGTCTCTTTTGCACATCATAATCATCCAAAAGTTTTAACCATAGTTTTAATAACACTACCGTAGTTCTAACAAAAATGAAAAACAAGTCAAATAAGTTTCAATTAAACTCATTATTTTCTTGCTATTTCATTAAACCCACTAATGCTACATACAATTAATATACCAATGTTGTCGAGTATCCAAATTCAAGCATATTCAAGGGTTAGGGCATTTAAAAAAAAATCCATTTGTGAACCTTGTAGGACCTAGGCCTAGGAATTGTTTTAGCATAGAAATACTAGGTTCATTTTATTCTTACACAAAGGCACAAGTAACATGTATGAAAAAGGGTGATGCCCATCACACATGAACCCAAACATGTGCATAAAAGAGCATGGTCATAATTCACATCATTTTCAATAAAAATAAAAACATGTTTGAGTCCAAGATGTGAATGTGTGAAAGTGTCACAAACAAGTTACAAAAAATGTTTTAACTTTCAACAAATAGTTTCAATAACTAAATTTCTCTAAATATCAAAGTTGTAGGCTAGATAATTGCAAAATTGTAACCTCTAGGTGACAAAACAAATCCACCAAGTTGGAGTCATGGATGCTATAAGAAATGTTGATGGCATAGTCAACTAGTTGCCTTGACATGTAGCCTTAGTAAATGGACATTTGCAAAGTAGTGGTGGGTGCAAACTACTTTTTCAAGTTTTCCAAATACCAAAAAAAAAAGAGCAAAAACATTCAAAGCAATCACACATTCAAGATCTTTCAAACAATTGATGTTGCATTGAATTTAACTTGACACAATTACATCAAAGGCTTAGAGGATTCTATAACCCAAACATCCTTGCATAAAACATCAAACCTACAAAAATAGATTGACATGTAGGTAGAGTTTTAGATTTGACTTTTGGACACATAAACCTACATTCATTTTCATCACACACAGACTCACATTCAACATAGTTCAAGTAGTTACATTCAATTTCACATAAACATGCATTGGGCTTCACACTTCACACAAACCTACATTCAACCTCATAATAAAATATTGCATAAGGTAACTTTGCTTTCTATTAAGATCCTTAGAGACTATATGTGAGACCTCTTATTTGAAGTAAATCTTATCCTTGAAAAGAGAAGCTAATTGGATTTACCTAAGGTACAAAGCATTATTTTGTTGTGAAGGTTCAGTGATTTTTAAAAAGATTATATAGTTTACATGTGCAAGTTTTTAAAAATGGAAGGATCTATACAAATTTCTAATAAAAAAAGTAAATGCATGTACCGCTGGTATATATTATTTATTATGCATTTTAAGCATCTTATAAAATTTGAACCTATGACCTTCAACTTAGAAAGTTGTTGCTCTATCCAACTAAGTTAAGAATGCAATACAATACTAACATGTTGCCAAAAAAAAGTGAACTCTAAAAAAGAAAGAAGTTTGCTTCTTTATTTTCTCTTGCTATTTTTGCATAATAAGCAAGTGATAAATAATTGTAAATATTTTAAAACAAATATGCATAGAAATGGCACATAATTGGAAAAATATATATGTTTAAAATGTAAAAATGAAGTTTTATAATGTGATTTTTTATTGTGAATACCGTAGTGTTATGGCATCTTTGAATTCTACAAGTTTGTTCTAAAGTATCATTTTGGACATGAAACAAATCTTGATAAGAACCTTTAATTTTCAAAGGCAAATAGATGCATTTCTACTAGCTTTACCCCATTCTTGTTTGCCTTTCCCACTTTTCTTCATCCATTGAGTATGGTCTTTTAAATACAGTAGAACCTCTATAATTTTATCACCTAGGGACCAGCAGCCAGTGATAAAGTTTGAGAGGTTATAAATTATGGGAGAGTTTGGAACTGTGAGGCGCAGGGTTCAAAAGTTGCAGGCTGCTCTTTTTTCCCATTTTCTTTGCATTTTTGATCATCAAGGCAACCCGTCTTTGGCAGAGAAAAAGGGTGGAAAACATCTGAAGTCCAGCACTTCATATAGTCCAATTCTACATATCTGGACAACTATCCTGCTTTTGTTGACTCGATTATGAAGATGAATGACAGAGTACACCATCTCCACCAGAATAGTCTTAAACAGAGGCCTATCACTAGCTATTTCCAGCATAACTGATCGAGAAATAAATGAATTATAAAATTATAAAATTGTCGGGAAAGAGGAAAAGTGATAAGTTATAAGAATATAAAATTTTTGCCTGGTCCCATTGATGGACCGGGCCGGAGTGATAAAATTTGAGAGGTTATACAATTTGGGGGGATCAGTTTATAGAGGTTCTACTGTAGAAAATTGTGAATCTTTATTGAAACCTCTTTCATTCCATTACACACTTTGAGATAATTAAATATTAATAGCATTTTCACATGGCCTACCCAAAGTAACTAGTAGAATAGGGTTGGGGTAAAGTGACTAGAACATAAGAAATGATTCTAATTAAAACTATTGTGAGGGTGTTCAAATTAACACCTTCATCTTTCACATACAATATATGACCTTGTCTAACAACTCATAACAAGTAAGCAAATCCCAAAGTTGAATAGCCATGGTAACCACAAATGTATTCTAGACTTCAAAAATGCTCACAATAATATGACATGAAACCCATCTCTTATTGATATAATTAACAACCAATGCAAAAGTATCAAAGCTTCCTTAAGACATCCACAAATCAAATGTACAAGTGATTGTATTAACTTCAACAACTAGGGCAAGAAGGACATGGCATTCCATGGTCTTGTAGGCCATGTTAAGGATTACTTCATTACCAAATTGTTTTCTACTTGGAAACATTGGCCACATTGCCAAAGGACAAGACTTCTCAATCAAATGTTTTCAACCAAACTGAATCGGCAATAACCTTTTGTAATGTATAACATCAAATCTTTAAAAAACTACTCTATAATAGGGTCTAATTTTTTGTAAGGAATTCCAATGCTAAAAATCAACAATGGAAACATCAATTGGTTTTGTCCTCTTCTTAAAGAGGAATTTCAATCACTATTGCAATAATAATTTGTTGTGTATTACACAACTATAGTTTGTTTTGGTTTTGTTGCAATTGGAGGAACTACTATTATTGTATTGCCTCTATTTCAACTTGTAAAACCTCTTCAACCTCATCTTTGTCACTTGCCAATTCATTACTTGTTTTAGATGCAAACCCACCACCACTCTTAACCCCACTTTCATTGATGCCAACAATGGCCACAAACATAAGAAAGCTTTCATTTTCTGTCGTTCCATTCCAAATAAAATCTTGCTCTTCAATCATTGAACATGAGCATTGAACACCTTCAAATCATAAACAAAACAAACATTAAAGTGATGAAATACCTCCAAACAAAAAACTCTTGAAACCAATGATATGGTTACAATAGAATCTGGAAAAGCACACAAAATACCAATTACCACCAAAGAATCTACTACACAAACACCAAATTACCACCAACAATGTTCCACTAATTTTGGGTTTTGTGTTTAGGATTGCACCAACAATATTGCACAAGCACCAACAAAGTACTCACAAGCACTCACAACAAAATAGTAGCTTGCAACTTGCAACATTGAAAGCAAGAAAGCTTTCCTTAGTATGCAAGTGGTCATTGAACATCAACAATACCAAAGAGGAGAAGATTGCAAAAATCTAATGTTCTTTCCGTTGCATTTTCATCTCCATGATGAGAGGCTTTTGCATTTACAAACAACACATCGACAAACACTCGATAACTCTAAAACCTCAAGCTATCATTTCCAAATCCTTAAAGTTTCTAAACCCTAAACCTAATGCCCTGCTGAAGTTGGTAATATGAGATGCCCACCCCATAAATGCATCTATGAACTTTGATTGGTAAGATGCAAACCAGAACCAAGTCTGATTTGCAAAACCGAAACTGGCGTCCAGATTCCTGGAATTGTAACCAGAACTGAGACAATTCTCTCTCTCTCTTTCTATATATACATATATATTTGAAAGGGTACCAGAGGTTCTTCATAAGAGTAAAGAACCATCCAACAACAACACTGGTATATATATATTATTATTATACACTTGATAACTACTGAGAAGTAGTGAGAAGCATGATGATGATCCACATCCCTTGGTGCATTGATTGTTGCCAAATTGGGTAGCAATTCCAAGGAAGACAAAGGGGCATCATTGGGTAGCTAAAAAAATGAACAAAACAGCACATGAAACCTCTCTCTCATCATCCCACTTTGTAATTTTTGTTTCTGTGTGGACAAGAAGCAAAGCAAAGCAAAGCAAAGCAAAGGTACCTACATAGCCTACTAGATCATATCTGATGGATTCATATCTCTGTCTCTTTCCAGTTAATTATTATTAGTCATAGATATATGCAATTTTGTGAAGAAGCTCAGATGGCCTTCCTTCAGAGCACTATATAAAGCAAAATTTTGATGGAACTTACAACATGGCTCTTCTTTGTTGCAGGTTTCCAAAGAAAGAAAGAAAGAAAGAAAGAAAGAAAGTGGGGTGTTTTTTTCGGTGCCGACATGCCTATTGCCTTTGAAAGCTAGAAGCATTATCCTCCAATGATCAAATTTTGGCTCTAGGGTTGTCCTGGGATTTCTTTTCCTAATTTTTCTTTGATAGCTCAGGTTATGGGCAGGTGGGGGGGAAAAAAAAAATTGGGTCAATTTTATGATATGAAAATTTTTACAATTTTTTTTCCCAAAGAATTGGAAATTTTAGTTCAAATTTATACTAGAAAAAAAAAATTCCAAAAGTTTCCCCAATTTTTGGGTTTAAACATGAGTTCCTTATTTATTTATAATCCTCATGATTTTGTTTGAATGGGCCATAAAAATCTTCAAAGAACTCCTCCTTTGCAGCCTGAAAATTACATACTTCCCCAAATGGTTAGCTTGGAAAGCTTGGAGTCACTTGCCTTGGTTTACCAAGGCACTTGCATCAACTCTGGCTAGTCCTTTGGGGTGACTTACCTTGTACCCAAGTCACAATTTTTTTTCAACCAATTGAAACCCTATGGGATTTTCATGGCCGCCATTCATGGTTAGGAAAAATCCCTTGGTTAACCCTTGGACAATGGGAAGTTGAGATTGACATACAATTGAGCACAATAGTTAGGTGACAAAGTACTATGGTCATGACCTTGTCAATTTAGTTGAAAAGTTTTTGCGATTGTAAATTATCAAGTGGGTGGACATCATTTGGTGACATCATTTCATCCATCTTGATGAAGTCAAGAGCTCAACTTACATTTTAAACTCCTTCAAAATAATGGAGACTAAACATATTGATGATGAATGGCAAATTGCAAAACATCCTATTGTAATGTGACATGTCACTATTTCATTCATCATGGTGAAGTTGATGACTCAACTTACGTTTTGACTACTAAAAATTCCAATCAATATGTCAAAAAATCTCTTTGCATTGAAAACTAACCCAACCCATGCACGTCACATGTATGCTTGCCATAAAATATTCAAATGTGCATAATGAATTATTTGTTCTCACATGAGATTCAAAATTCACTGCATGCAATATATGTGTCAAAATTCTACACGTGTGTTGGTGAACACAATAAAAAGATGAGTTCTAAAAACTAGTTGCAATCAAATCACAAGAGACTCAAAATAAAAGTCAAGTATTATTGTTTAGTAGGATTTTTTTTTTATAAATGTAATGATTACATGTTTAAAATAATTCATATTTACAAAATAATTGCAAGTCTAGTTAGAAAAAAATCAACAAATACTTAAGAGAATACACATAGTTAATGTTCAAATATCCAAAATAGTGTGAACACATTTTGATGTCTAAACACACAAGCAACTTACATAAACATAGAACATAAACAATCACGATTCCACCATTACATATTAAGACCAATTAAGCTGGATCATATACATCATTTTTCACAAAAACATTGCCATATAAGGCCTTTTCAACCTTAACCAAGTAATATATCTTTAGTTTCATTGGCGAAACATGTGAGCAATTAACAATTAAAAGTTAGCCTATAATTTTTTAGTTGCAATATAGTTTAAAAGAAGGTCACAATTTTTTTAATTAGAAAAATAATTGAGTTAGATAACAAGTTGAAACAAAGTCAATTCCTAGTTATAAATATTAGAAGTGCAAGCCATGATTAGACAAGTAGATAGAAAGATAGAGAAGAGTTAAAACACTTTGACTGCAACCACAATAATAAAAGCCATAGCAAGTGTAAGGAAAGCTTGGTTTTCCATGTTTTAATGTTAAAAATTGTAGTAATGTTGCAAGTTGTTAAAATATCTTTACATGATGCCTCGTCTAATATATTATGGAAACATATAGAGTAATTTAGATTGAATTTAATGTGTATATAATATTCAAAAATTACATTAAACATTTAAACCAATGTTTTCGTTTTTTTCATTCTTTAGAAATTTTGAAATGTTTTCAACATGACATAATCATTACAATAAATATCCATATTTTTACATTAAAGTATAATATGTTACAAAAAAAAAGGTGAGTATTTTTTGTCATTATAAAAATCATGGATTTTTAGAATCCATAACAATAACGTTAGAGGTGCAAGGCTTGTTCATGTTATCCCATTCACAACTTATTGCAAATTTAGTTATGTTTAATTTGTTAAGGTATTGCCATGTTGAAAATGAAGTTATGTGATGTAATCCTTATTCCTTCATGCATGACATAATTGCAATCATGAATGAATGTCACTCATACCTTGCTTTCATAAGGGTTTACTTTGATGATGGAAGGTGATTTTCCTTTCCTTTCCATAGTGTTATGAATCCCATAACAAAATCAATCAAAACAAATTTAAGATTAATATTATTAGTTATGATGAATCGTTTGCTCAAGTATTATTCCTTTCTATTTCCAAAAGCAATGAAATTATATGCCAATGAATTAATAGTGTTACATCTTGCTAATGCTCATAAGGTTTGCCATAAAAATAATAATACCCCACCTCATTGGTTGTGATCCTTTACATAGATGTAAATAGATTATATATATATACATACACATACAATTTAAAACACAAAGAAGCCCTTAAAGAATGGATTTAAAAGGAGAAAAATTAACACAAATAAAAAGAAAAAAAAAAGTTTGAGCCATAGAGAGGGTGAATGTAAGGAAAAAGGATTCATTTTCTCAAATTATATATTTTAAAAACAAACTTGCATCACGGTTAATTACCTTAGTTGAAATGTCGATTAATTTTTGACTATGCAAGTTGACACAATCATGACTAAAATTTTCAATTGTAATTCAAAATTCAAATTTATTGTCAACACATTATCATTGATATCACAAATTTCATTCAACCAATTTGAAACAATTTGTTCATCTTTTATCCATTTATATACAGGGTCCATTAAATAATCAAGCGATTATCTTGTGTTACAACTATGTTATCACATATTCATGACATGGAACAAGGGCAATGACAAAATATGGCATGACAATGAACATTATCACACAATTGACATTTCGACTATATTTGAACTAATTTTACTTAAATTTTTTAAAACAATGAACACTACTTGGTGGTCAACAATATACACTTACCAATTCAATAGACAATTTGACTTATATGGTAGAACTAGTCGTCCCACATGAAGTTTTTTGAAATAAATATAATTTATATTGTGAAAACAAAGTTGAGCAGGACATGCACAACAACATGCAATTAAAAAGGCCCTTTTTCACCTAGTGTAGGTTTTCAAGTCTCCTAGCGAAACAAAAAGTGTGACTTGACTATAGGTAAGCCTCCACCAAAAGGCCTAACTAGAGTTTGTGCACGGGCTTATGACTCTAAGTTTTCTAAGCTGACCATTTGGCGAAACCTTTTTTTTTCTTTTTTTGGTTTCCAAGCTGCCCAAGCTAATTGTTAACCCAAGTTAGTTTTGTAATCAAGCAAGGTGGGACTCCTTCCTTCCTTCCTTACTTCCTTCTTTCCTTCCTTTTGGGTGGGAATTGTATGAAACTTGCAATTTGTCAGTCAGCTGCCAAAAGACTGTTCATAGTAGTAGTAGTAGTAGCCATGTGGCTCACAACTCCAAATGGGTTTTAGGGTTTGGCTCTCCTGCACAACACAACACACATTGTCCTGGCAAATCACACTTATATCTAATAAGCCCCTTTGAGACCTGACAAGTTGAAGGAGGGAGAGAGGGAGGGAAGGAAGTGGGGACCCACAAAAAGAAGCTTCCTTTGTGCTATTGTGGGAGATGGGTAGTCATATAATTTTGTTGTTTTGTTAGGGAAAGGGGAAGAGAAGAGAAGAGAAGAGAAGAGAATAGAAGGGGAGGTAGGTAGGTAGGTAGCACTATTGTGCTTTGGGCTCCACTCACATTTACATACTCAAATTTACACTTCAAAACAAAAAAAAGTTCCAAAAAGTTCCCATTTTTTCTTGGGTCATAAAAGGGATAATTTTCTTTTCTTAAATTTTTAAAATTTATAAAAAAAAATTTACAAAAAAAAAAACACTGACCAAAACCCTACTTTTCCTTTCCAGGGGGTACTAAATTAGTTGTATGTAGAATAAAGGAAGGATTTCCACAAAAGAAAATTTAAAATAAAATAAAATATGACATGATACATAATTGAGCTTGTAAACATTTCTATATATGTATCAAATTTCAAAAAAATATATAAATAATTAAAATTTTGGAAAAATAATAAAAAAATCTAGGAAACTGTATTTTTTGAATATTACAAAATATTTCAAGAAATTTGAGAACTTAGGAAAATAATAATAATATATTTAAATACTTCCAAAATCTATTACATGCTTGCTTTTTGCGTAGCTACTAACTAGCTTAGCATGGCTTTTGTGATCTATTATCAGCTTGTTGTCTGGCTGGTTTGTTGACTCTTTGAGAAGAGTGAGTGAGTGGGAACACATCACTCATATCTTTACAGAAGAGCTTCAATTATTGTTGGAGCTCGAGCTCGAGATGACTTGCTTGAGTGCTTGAGTGCTGTCACCCGTACCATTGGATACGGTTGCCAGCACCAAGCCACCTCAGGCTTGTAGAAGAAAGAAGAAGAAGAAGACCAACAACAACACCAACAAAAAAGCTTCGGGACAAGCAACAACACCAACAAAGAAGCTTTCAGGACAAAGAAGCCCAGCCACTTCAGAGTTGTAGAAGAAAGGAAGCTCTTCAGTACAAAGCCCATCATCATCATCATCATCTGCTTTATGAAATCCTCCTCATGCTGCTCGGGACATTGATGTCATGTCCTGAACAAATGCCAAGCAAGCCCCGGTTTAGGGGTCATCACGAATGAAGAAGAGATTTCATGAAGAAGACTTTGAAGAAGAAGAAGAAGAAGGGCTAAAATGGAAGACAAGAGAAGAAGGGACTAAATGGTAAGGTCGCCTACCAAGCATAATTGATGGGTTAGTAGTTAGTACCTTGGATCAACCCATTTTGCTCGGGCTATAAATTGCTTCCTTTCGGGGATCATGGTGGGTGGTGGTGCATTTTAACAAGCTAACAACAAGGGAGCCTTAGTTAAAGGTTGTAAATTACACAAGGACCATACCATGATATATTCATTATTATTATTATTATTATTATTATTTATTATTATTATTATTGTTTTAAAATTATTTTAAAATTACAATTAGTCTTGAGATTGCATTATTTGTAGTATACAATAACATAAGTAAAGTAACACTACATAATTGTAACCAAGAATTGCACAATCAATTTTTTTATTTTTTACTTTTTTGAGATACCTGACAAATTATTTAGAATATGTATTTTTAGTTGAATCGTGTATCGAATTATTTGTCTCCCTTTACCTACTTCTAGAGCTTTAAGTTTTGGCGGTTTAAGCTAGACTTCTTCTAAATTATTATTTTGTTGGGAATGTGTTTGAAGATTTTAAGCCTAGGTATTTTGTTCAATGGAATACCCAAGGGACCAACCAACCAACCGCCTACCTTATGAACATGGAGTGATATAACCATCCTTGAAGACCAAGTTCACACTTGCAAACACCTTGTATTCAATAAGGTATTGTCACATAATGGAAGTTGAAAATTTTGACTACACAATTATAACAACATCTTTTAAGAGTCAAGATTGGCTAATGGGTCCACAAAAATGTGACTTATGTGATGAGGTCTCCCTATATCCTATATGAGAATAAACTTGCACATTCTAGAGACAAGAGCTAGTACCAAATACATCTATCTATACTAAATCCACATACCTAGCCAAATTTTGTATGGAAGTGTCATCTTGATCTTTTCTTTCTTTTTAGGTTTTTCTCTTCCATAGCTTTCATCCCACCATCTTATTATGCTCCCTTCACTAGCATTGTTAAGCCACCCTTTTAGTACTCTATATGTTGGTTCTATTTGCTAGTGTGTGAGTTTAGGGTTTAGGGTTTAGGCCATGTTAAAGGCCATATTTTGAATTATCGAAAAACCTATCTTGATGTTTTGTGAATTTTCAATAAATTATAAAAGCATCTTTTAACACCCAATTCGACCATAACATTTTATATGTTGGGCCAGGCAGATTCAAAACTGGGGGTGAAATCTTTTGAGGACTAATTTAGGTGAGAAGACCAGTTTGGTCCCCTCTTTATTATTGCTATCATTATTAGTGTACTGTTTTCATCTTGGCTTTTTTTATTTCATCCCCAGTTTTGGTAGAACTGGGGCCCAGTACCCCAAGTTTGGGGGTACTTTACTTTTACAGATAACTCTCCAATGATTAAATAAGTTTTAAAAGCCTAATTGTGACCATATTGAGAACATATTTTCTAAAGGCTTTCCATTATTGTAATTTTATTAAAATTCAAATAGGAAAAAATGCACACTGAAAGTCATAAAGACTCATGAATATTGTTGCCCAATTCATGGGCATTTGTTGCCCATGTGCCCTCATGCCCATGGCATGCATGCAAGTTGTGGGAATTGCCCATGAATTCATGCCCAATTCTGACAACTTGCAATCATACACATGCTTGGGCTAGAGGGGCAATAAAAGCATGGAAGAGCTGTCCAAGACTCCAGCCATGGTGTGAAGAATATGGCTAAATTAGAACATAATAAAAAGAATTTCAATGTGCATCTGAAAATCCAAATTTGATTCAACCATGTAATTAGAAACAATTTAATATAAATTGTTGTTAATATGCACATTTGGTGCAGTATTTTTATTTTATTTTTTTCAATTTTGTGATGTTGCTCAAGTGGTGATCATACCCAAATGTATTTAGCCAAATTTGGCAATATTGAATAGAAACTATCTAATCAAACAATCAAATTCTAAAACTTTGGACAATTCCTTTCCACCTCCCTTTCCAAAAAATTTTAATTGCAACTCAAAACAAGAAGAGAAAAATTGGGGCTTTTTTTTTTGGTCAAAAATGTTTTTCTCTATGATTCTAATTCCAATTAAATCGGCATTTGAATTTACTAGTACCATAATAGGTATTTTTGGTGGTAATAGCCAAATTTGGGAGGACAACTCATTATGTGGTTCCACCAATTCCAAAATGGATGCCTAATATGGGATTGCCAACTTTGATGGGTTTAGGGTCCATAACAAATTTCTATGTGGTGGTGCCACCAAATGTATTCAATTTTTAGGGGAACATACCATTGAATTTTATTGAAAAAATGGAAATGATCTACACTAATATCTAATGTTGATGATGGTATCAAATAGGGTGCAACAATAGAGAAAGGTTTGAGAATATTTCATTAGAACATTTGAAAATGATTTGAATTTCATAAATTAATGTGAAAAAATCAATATAAATAGTCAAAAATAACTATAGCTTTTATAGCCACATGGTGATATATAAAGGTTAATGTTTGAAAAATCTCAGGTAATAGAGTATTAAAATTACATAAAACTATCTTGTTTACTTTCAAATAAATACATTCATTGGTATCATTATATATAGACTTCTCAACCAAAGACACAAATATATTAGCAAGATAGTTATAAGGTTATGTTTGTTCCGAATTTTGATAGCTAATTATATAAATTTTTTTACTATTAAATAATGGTCACAAATTTATTTTTGTGTAGCAACAAAATGACCCATGGGAAAAAAAAATAAAAATCATAATTCCCTTCAACATGTTTTTTCCACAAAGTCTTTTAGTAAAATTTACTTCACATGAAATAGTGAGAATCTTAAAGCCTTTCCAAGACCCAACCGACTCTCATCAGCCTTTCCTCTTGTGCAAAATTTTAGAAAAAAATTGTCGTTGCAAATTCAATGATTTATGGAAAAGAAAATTACAAAAATTCTCAAAAATTGCCAAACTTCTATAGATGCATCAAATAGGTAGCCAAATATATATAAAGATATTTACTTTAAATTTCTTTTCATTTTATTATTTTTTAATAGCCAAATTTGGCTAAATTGACTTATGGATGATCCCCGTCTCAACTACATCACAAAATTGAAAAACAAAACACAAACTCTCATGACTAATTCAATTTGCACTTCACAATCCCTATGCACTATCATTGACAATGAATAATGAAACAAAATTGGAAATTAAGTTTCATTTGAATGAAAATATTGAATGCAAATTGGTGCATAATGTACATTGAAAATTCACTTTTTATTTCTATCATTCATGACTATGGTGTTGAAAAATATAGCTCCAAAATGACACCATTCCATCCTCTTCATAACAAATTTCAAACTTAAATCTATTTTGGTAGGATGAAATACTATGAGACTCGCTTGTAGTCATCTCCCAAAAAATAGTTCCAACATTATCATTCTCATTGTAATTTGTAATATATTACTTAAAAAATAATTGCAAAAAATCCCAATGGCATCATATTTGGTTCATTAAAATAAAAAATAAACAAAAAATGGAACAACAAGTTTTGAATTAATCACTTAAATGGCCCTTCATTTCATAAGACAACAATCTACATTTTGGAGATAGTCATTTATGGACTCTCTTATCTAACTCAAACGTTTGGCTTCATGTTGGCCAAATATTGAAAAAGTAGCAAGTTATTAATAAGGGCATCAATAAAAATATTAATAATCTATTTGTTGATTTTTCAAAAAAATTGCTGAAAATTGATTAGGGAACTTATTTGCCCAATAGGTAGCATCCTAATAACTAGAAAGACCTTTATGAGGGCAAATATTGATTTGTCAAAATGTAATACCTTAGTACATGTATGTTTGAAATTTTCATTTCTCAATCCATAAACCCTAAACCCATTAATTGCACTTTGTAACATTTCATATAATAGTACCTTTTTTCATATAATGATAAAAGTAGTATTTGACAATTTGGATTAAAATTTGTGTAAAAGACTAACAAAATATGCTCTTACCCAAAAAAAACACAAAGATGAAACTCCCAAAAAGATTGGCCCTTACTTCATGACTAGAACATCATACAAAGGGTGTCAAGGATTTAGGTCAAGGTAGCTACTAGGTGTATGTAAAAAGGGCATTGGGATCAACCCACTTGAAGCTATAAAATAAAATGCAATTAGCCTATGTTCCATTCTCTTAAGGTGGCACAACCCAATCAAGGATTCGTCCAATGTTCTTTTTCTCTTTTTTATTTGGTATAAAAAAATTGGCGAAATTTGACAAAAAATTAGCAAAATTAGTCAAATTTACATTTTAAAAACAAAATTTTCCAAAATTTTCCCAATTTCTTTTTTGAAAAATGGGAAAAAAATGGTAGAAAAAAAAACACTTGATCCATCACTTGAAATTTGATTTTGTTTTGTTCACCTTCAATAAATCCACTTGAACTTGTGAATTAAGCATCAAATTTCACTTTGCATTCTCACATTTGTACATGTATGGAACAGCTCTTGCTTAGTGGTGTGCAAGTGTTACCAAGGGTGCAAGTGCAAGAGTTTCATAACAAATGCAAAGGACAAGTGGGTGAGGATTTGTGTCCCAAAAGCATGTTATTCCTCCCTTCTTTCGGAGCGAAACATGGCATGAAGTTGATCGGTAGGTGCCAACAACAATCCGGACTTTACATGCTTTAATGAGGTTCAAAAAGTATAAGGTAAAAAAACTTGCTCAAGATAATTAATGTGAAAATTCAAAAATAGATTGAATTTGATTTTTTAATTAAAAAATTAATACATCATAACTAAACTCACCTCAAAACAATTTCCTACCTTTTGATATAAAAAAAACCTCAAAATTTATGTACAACAAGTTAGGTAAAAATAGGCTAATCCTCATATATGTTTTATCGTACTCTTTGACCATGGGTATATACTTTGGTTAATGTCTTACCCACCCAACAATGGTTGAAAGTTGAAACTTCAATGTTTGCGCATGGCCTTTGTTATACATGTGAATATCATGTGAATTACCTTAGATCAATTTAAATATGTTCATACACAAATTAAGTCAAGTTACATTTTTCTTGTGTGAATATACATTATATTATTGACATGCTTGATACATATTCATCATGGTTGTAACATTAATATTTATCATTTTTGATGGAAAAATATTGTTTGAATGAAAAAAACTTCACATTGTAAGTCAATGAATGTCAATTGGTTGGCACACCAAAGTCTTTCATCCAATTTCAAAATTTCAATTGGGGAATGAATCTCTTGGACTGAATATATTTGGTTATTGTTTCCAATTATCAATGGTTAAAATTGAATTGAAACATTTAGTGAGAAGAGTATTTCATTAACTATGAATCATGAATGAAACATGACCCACTCCATAAAAAAATAATTTGTGACCAAAGGAATAGAATTTTGTTATTTACATGTATAGAACAACACTTATGGTGGAATTAAAAACAAGAAATATTATAGCAAAAATAGCCCTTGTATAAGCAAATTCCACATTTTCACACCCAAACCAAATGTGATGTAACGGTTATATGAATTAAGAAAAACTGATTTAAGACCAAATAAAACCAACCCATTTCTTTAAAAAGAATAACCTTTTGGTTATAAAAGCTTATGAAATTGGGCAAATCTTCAAACTAGTTTTATTGGTTGTTAGCACACAATTCACATTTTTTTTGTGTGATTAAAGGATATAGTTAGCACTCTAATTGGGCATAAAGTTTCAACAGCGTATCACTGAGTTGTTTTGCAAGGGCATTAACATGGGATGTCGAGCATTTATCTAATAACCAAAATGATCATGAATTCATGATAACTAGATTTTTCTTTGTTAGGAATGTCTTATCTCAACTTCAGATTTGACATTCATGAAAATACATTATTGTATCATATTATTATATTAGAGTTATCCGTAAAGTCAGGAAGAAGACAGCACCAGTACCCTGAGTTTGGTCATAAACAAGGTGAGATTCAAAAAACAGAAAGACAGGGTGAAACTGAGAAAACCATCAATTTTCATGATGGTTTTCTGAGGTTCACGTAGTCTTTCTTTTCTCCGGAGCGCCTCCACTGCTGCTGCCTCATATATTTTCACTGCTCCTACCTGTACAGCTACTATAATTCCTCTCTCGAACCTTGTGCATTAAATGCTGAGTTTCAGTATTTCATACTGAGTTTTAATAAAGTTTCATTACTTTACAGATACCACCACTGGAAGAGGGGTGAAAGGAGAACCCAAAAACAGGGTAAATTTACGGATTTCTCTATTGTATTATTATTTTGGTGGCTATGATGTCTAAAGCAGCTTTTACACTCCAACACCCATTTAATTAAAAATGCTTCTTTGCCAATCTTTTGGAAGTGGAGTGCTCTTTTGGGGACAGAATTAGTGGCACCTCAATGGTTCAATTCACATAAAGTTCCCCCACACTTGTGAATTAGGAATGTGTTGGGTCTTTTTGTTTTTTTTCCAAGTCAATTAGTGTTGTTATTACACTTCCCTTTTCATTTTCCCAACCAAAAACAAAGTGCCACAAGCACTCCCATCACCACCCCTTTGAAGAATGTGACAACAACAACAAGAGCTAGCATAGACAAAAAGTTTGAGAAAAGCTCGGACAATACAACAAAAACTTTATTCTCATCTTTGACAATTTTTTTGAAGTTTTGGTTTTGGGTGTCTAGGGCCGGTGCTTGTGAATGAATTTTAATCCATAGGAAAAGGGGAGGGCGGCCATCTTTTGGGTTCTCATTTACACATGAGGAGGGACCACCCGCACGCACACTATTGTGACCAACATGGAACCAAAATTTTAGGGCATGGCTATATGGGACCCAAGGGCCAACTTTTCACTCAACACTTTGACCTAATGTCCCACAAAAGAGCCACAAGTAATCACCACCTCTTCACCTTCTCCTTGAAACCCATTTGCATGTTTCACTCCGCAAACCCCCCAAGAATTTCTTGGTCTAGGCATGATGGTTGGATAATTAGGGGTTTATAAAATGGGCCCAAATCTCACCATTCCCGGTATGTCCGGGAGACCCAAGGCAATGAGCTACATGGCCACAAACTTACTTCTTAAAGGTTGCTTTTGTTTTAATCCTCAAAAGTTTTTCAAATCCAACTCATTTAATATCTCAAAATGAGCATAAATGGCCTCAATTTTAGGATCAATGTTTGATCATTTTTATTTTTTAAATTCTCTTTTTAGGGTATTCGCATCTTTGTTGGATTGCATTAAAATTCTCCTTTGAAGATTTTGAGGTATAATTTACACCTACCATTCAAAAGGGAGTCTAATTGACTACCTATTTAAAAAGATCTTAAGATTCTAAGATTTGTTCTCAAAAATTCATAACTAATTGAAAATGTACCAACTTCTAAAAAAGGTTGGCCTTTTTTCCTCCCCGAATGCTTTTCAAAACTAACCCATTAATATCTCTATTGGACATAGGTGGCTTCAATTTTTATGATCCATTTTTGACCATTTTTTAAATTCCCTTTTTAGGGTATTAGGATCTTTGTTGGATCACATTAAAATTCACATTAGAATTTTTTTGGTATTAGGCTATACCCATCATTCAAAAGGGAGTCTAATCACTTTTTAAAAAGATCTTAAGATTTGTCTTTAAATATTCATAACTAATTGAAAATAAGTCCAAATATTTCACTTCAACTTGGGTTGAGTCCTTTACATTAATTTTTAAGGATGGGAGTAGGGACTTTTTTAACATCTAGACCTATTTTACAGCTATTTAAGTATGAAGGTTGTTTACATTTTTTTTTGCATAACATTTCCAAGGTGAAATGAAATAATTTTTATGTGATTTTTTATGTAACCTAAGTTGGAGATAATCTCAAACAAGACGGAGCCAAAAAAATGACAATCATCCATGACAATTCATGAATCTTTAAATTTTTATTTTATCACCTAATGAAGAAATCCTGCACATTTTATCAAAACCAATTCAACATCTCATGATAAGAAAGCTTACCACTCTTGGAGTATAATTAGCACAACCCTTTTACAAATTTAAAATATAAGTCTTAATTTTCTAATCCCACCTTGACACCCACATGTACAACCCACATTTTTGTTGGATACTTTTACAGCTATTGTCATACAACTTAACATTTGAACCAAATGGGCAAGTTGGAAAAACATACAAATGGACAAGACTTGAAATTTTGTTGAACAAGGGTGGTATAAACATTCATAATTTAGTTTAAAAAATCAGCCAACTCTTAAGGTTCAATCAATAGCCACAAACTAACACTCTAACCTTTCTATTTGTATTTTTCTCTAAAATGAAAGTTTCTCTCACTCAAGGGTATTAATGACAAATAAAGATAATGACATAATATTCTACCATAGCCCAAATATTTGAAATAGAATCCTCTAAAGCCCTTATGCAAAGGCTATCCATTGTGCATTGTGAGCTCATGAGTTATTGTTCAAGGCTTCAAATGGAAAAGAGGATGCGAAACTTGGGTCATTCAACATTCATCTTCATAATCAAGTATGAATGAAAACTTTTTATTTCAAGGTGAGCAATTCATTTTATTTTAAGTCTCTAGAATCTTGAATCCTTGCTTGTCATTGTTTTGTCTTCATGTCTAAAATAATGGATTATAATTAATATAGGATGTATGTATATATTAGAAAATTAAATAATAATAGGGTGATTAAAAAAAAAGTCAATGGACAATTATCCGAATACCCCCTTTAAAAATAGTCGTTTGACACACGTAAATCCCAAACTTTAGACTAAATTTTTTCCTAGGTCATTAATCAACATAAAATCTCGTTATAAAAGTTATTCACAATGTGAAATGCAAGTTTGTCAAGTTTGTCATTGTTTTCCATTTGTTGTTTCAAGGTTGGGTAATGATTGATTTGAAAGCTTGAGAAATTTGTTGATGATGCTTAAGGTTTGAGCACATGCATTAAAAAATGGAGTGATTTTTCAAATTGGGAAATTGTTGAATGAATGAATAATGTGTTGTTAAGTCCATTTACGATGTTGTCAAAACTATTAACTTTTTATTTATGAATTTAGATGAAGTGACAACATTGGACAATGTTTCTTAAATCTCTTCTCACTTTTATGTTGTTCAAGCTTGGAAATGCTTCCAACTTTTGGTTTGTGGGGAATAGGTTGAGGTGTAAGGAACAATTGATAATGTGTTTCAACTAATGTTTAGAACTTTTCTGATGTTTGGGTGCATTGTGAGTGTTAAGGAATTACGAAGCAAGTTCATCGTGAATTCATCTCCATGGGTGCATCTATGGTAAAAATGTGTTTGTAGGGTTCAAGAACCAATGTGACTATTTAGATGAAGGAGATAGTGGTTCCATTTGTGATGGAAATGCACTACTTTATTCATTAGACAAACTCGATAACACTAGTCTTATCAAAACTTAGCTTGGTCACTTAGTTGGAGAATTGTTGCAAGCTATGTGTGCATTTTTCTCCAATTCATCTAAAAAATATCTGAATTTTAGAAACAATGTGAGGTGCTCACTAAAAATGGAAACAAGTTGTTCAAGAATGTGAAGATGAGATGGATTAGTATGTTATTCCCTGTTAAAAACGATATGGAATAGTTTTGACCCTTTTACAAAAATGCATGATGATGTTCCCAAGAACAACATTGCTAGTGAGAACATGAACCTCTTTTATGATTTGGAATTGATTTTGGGTTACATGTCATCTTTTTTATGCTTCTAGATTTTGTGCATGCTTTAACCAAACAAGTTCAATCTCATGATGTGTTTGTATACATGCTTTTATTAATGTGCTTAAAGTGAGTTAACTTTGGCTTTACTAGCTTTATTTTAGTCCATAAATTAAGTTTGATGACCCAATTTTTCATGAATTGAATGTTCTTGAGTCATTCACTAGCAAAAATATGTCAGTAAGTTGGTGCACATAAGTGAATAGTGAAGAAGTTGGCTTTTCATTCTCGAATTTGTTGATTTTAGTTTTTTTATCAACCAGCATTGTTTTGCAACAAACTTTTTGAAACTTGTGTTGAGGCCAAACTCCCATTTGATTATGGCTCATGTGAAATCAAGTTGTGAAGAATTTGCCAAGGTTTTAGTGGATGAATTGTAAAATAAATTCCCAAATGATGAACTGATGTTAGCATTGGGTGTCATGCACTAATATGATTTTAGAAAAAAAACAACTATGTTTACAACTACATTTATAGTCATATTGGATTAAATGACCATGGTCACTAAAGTCATATTGCATAACTTGTTTAAACAACTCAACATGACATGGTGTCAAGTCTTGTCTAAAACAATTATGTGTAATGTCCACATGGATTTACACTTAAAATAAAAACATGCAATCATTTTATGGTCATTTAGGACACAAGTAATCATGTTGTAGTCATTTAGGACCAATCATTTGAGGGAATTGAACCCTCATCTCCATAAACACAAACCAATTCCCTGACCATCAACCAATAGTTCAACTTGCGATATAGTATGTCATTGCATAAATATGAACATGTGTATTTCAAATTTATGCATTATCATATCAATATTTATTTATGAATTTTCATACTGAAATTAAGTTCACATTTTAATTACATAATTATAATTTATTTCAGTAAATATTTTGAATTCAGTAAACAATTTTATTTTTGAAAAATATGATTTCAATTATAAATTAAATATCATTTATAATTTCCACCTCAATTTAATATTTCATATTTTAAAAAAATTATTTGGTTCATTAATTTTTAATAATTCAATTTTCTTGGGTCATAAATTAAAATTAAAATTAGAATTCTGAATTAAATTTAATCCATATTTTAAATTCCATGCTTCTAAAAAATTATAATTTTCACAATTTTGAATGTAAATATATTACATCAATTTAGAATATTTATTTCAATAACTTCATTGTAAAATTTTAATATGTTTAATTATAAACATACATGTAAATATCACATGATTTAGTTCTTTAAAATAAATTTAATTATCACTGGTTAAACCTTTATACATGTATGCATTCCATTTGTAAAAATAAAGAACTAAAATATAACATTTTTATAAATCCTTAAAAATTTATTCCACTTGAACTTCATATATACATGTGCTTTCATGTAATGCATACATGACTATTGCCATGACAAAATGACCTATGAAAAACTTTATGAATTTACATGTTAAATTATATTTTATGATGTATGGTGATAATTATTATCCACATTTTTTATATAATTCACAATATACAATTAAGTTATGACTATAATTATGTTAATTTGATTACATATTTACACCCTATGGTAAAAGTATACATGTTAAATGTAAAATGATGGATATTAATTTTTCACATCATATTTCAAATAATATCACAATTTTTAAAAAGGGTGGTTGCATAAGACACCAAATCATTCTAATATCATATGCCATATTATAATGTCATATGTTACATAATTTCATAGTTATTGTTGTTGGTTAGTCACTTAGACAAAGTTGTTTCTTTAGTTTGATTGTATATAAAATTGAATATATGCTCACATTATGCTAAAAATTCATTCCATTAATTTATTAGTTGTAATAACCACTAGATTGCAACTACACATATTGTCACAAAAACTAGATAGTTGCAAATATGGTTAATAGTTGTGTTTTTAGTTGTTGAGGACCACTAACTGTTTAAAAAATGGTTGCATATGATTCTTCTAATAATGTACCCAAAATTTGGGGTTCAAAACTTTAATCATGTCAATGCATAAACATGGTAAAATAGACAATTTGTGTGTTTTTTCATAAAAAATGCCAAGTAGCCATAAATCAACTTCAATGTCTTGAAAGTATAAATGTTATTTTATTCAATGATTAATATGAGGATAATCTTTTACATTAATAAAATTGACTAACCACATTTTTTATATGCATTCAAGTAAATTTTTTAAAATACATCTACTTGCAAAGATGTTTGAATTTTGCAAATTAATAGTTTGCAAGTAGATGAAATATTGATTTTTCTTATTTTCAAATTAATGGAATCATTAAAGATAATTGTTTACTTTCAAATCGTGCATACTATAGTCATAATTTCTAATGTAAAAGTAGTTTTGAGCACTATATTGATTGGGTTGGTTTGAAAGCTATTTGTTCCTTAATACTTTTATGATACTAAAGTTTTTCAAATTTTATATTCAACTTACCACAAATTCAATAGAAGACCTAATAGTTTTAATTTTACTTACAAAGGTTTTTTAATCCACTTTCTTCTGTTTATGTCAAAAATTTATACTTGATTTTGGGTAGACAAAATTCTTGTCTACTTTACCATGCTTCTAATTGCCGATGATGATTTTCACTCATGCTTGATTGTCATAAAAATTATCTACTGTAGTTTTCACAAGATCAAAAAAAATTGGGTGCAAGTGAAAACTCTCCTTGATGGTCATCTTATAAATTTGAAATGTTTTTTTTAAAGATGACTATGACTAGAGACAATGAAGCAATCTTGAAATAGGTCTCTAATATCCATCACTCAATTGTGGGCCAAAATTGGTATCTATGCCATCCTCAAGCACAAGCTTTTGAAATTTATAAAACTAGTTGAAATAACATGTGTCTTGGGATCTATGGAAGATGAATGTTGTTTTTCAATAGTGGTGTTCATAAAAAAAAAGATTAGAAAACACTTGACTTGTCATTTGGATTTGTGCAGTTGAATCTATGCACAATGATTCTACGCAATTGCAAACTTCCCATTTGAAAAGGCCATCAACTTGCAAGCCAACACAAAGTGGTAATATTATGTTGATTCTTGAAACCATATGCTTCTTTTCAAATGGCAATTGCATTTTGTTTTTCAAGTCCTTGGTTGCGGCACCTTGCATTCTTTATAATGCACAATGCACATTTATACTAAATTTGGTTCATTTATCTATTTTGAAACTCATGAATTGCTCATCATTTTGTTTTGGATGTCATGTATTCTTGGGACCTAAATCTTAAATTATCAACTCATTGCAAGTTTGTTGGTTAGTAAGGACTTAGGAGTGCAACACATGGCATGGAGCAAGGATGGGGTTTGTGTTTATATCTTGTTATATTTCCATTTTGTTGCTTGTATCATGGTTGGGAGTTTTGTTGGGTTATAGATGTAGGAATATTGTTTTGAATTAGGCAAAGTCTCTTTTGAGGTTGGTCTTCAACTCCCCAAGCAATGGTTTACTCCATTATGCAATGTGCATAAAACTTAGATTGTTTCAAACTTGAAAATTTTGAAGCTTAGACTTAGAGTGAAAGTTTGAAATGTGAAGTTAGTATGCAACCCCTTTTGTCACCAAAGTGTGGATTTTTCAAATGCCTTCAATAGCCACATTCACTATTAAAAAAACCATAGAGTTGCCAAACTCTCACATTTGAAAAAATTGTGGTAGCCAAGTAAATGACCATTAAAAAAAAACAGTATCCAATTTTTAATTTTAAAAATGATTCAATAGCCATATTACACATTCTTTCCGTCTGATTATAACCACATTAGCAAACTTGAAAAATACAAAAATAATAATGCCACCTCTTGTATTTCACCCAATGTTTCAACTTTCAACATAAAAATTCTCATCAATTGCACCCATTGTATCATGTCATTCTAATGCCCTCCCTTGTGAGGATGCCCATTCATTTTAATTTTTGAGTTAGATTTGCTTCATGTTGTTGGTTGGGAGTCAGGATGTGGAGACTTTGATTAACATATTCGTTTATTTCTCATAATGCAAAATTTATGTTTTCTGCATACATACATATATATATATATTTTTTTAATTTTTAATTTTGATTTTTTTTTCATATATTTTGGCATTATTTGCTTGACCAAGTCTTTTATCCCTAATGATGTTCATTTGTTGGTTGGAAATTTGCAAAATTTTTTCTTAAAAAATTGTACTTGTCATCAACTTACAAAACTTGGCGCAAATATGATCAATACAAACATGGATAAAAGAATAACACCATGGAGATTTTTAGATGGGATTTTAACTTAAGCTTGTTATCAACTCAAAGGGCTGAATTTCATTCCCCAATTACTAACACCTAACTCCAAAAATCCTTCACAACCTTGACAATGGACACCCACAAGAGAAAAACTCGACAATTGCTTCTTGTGGGTGAGAAAAGGGACATCATTCAACATCAAATTTCCCTAGTTAAGAGGTAGTCCATATATGCCCATGTATAGAGTACCATTGATAACCATAATGTGTGTGTAGATTTATATTGCATAATTATGCAACCCCATTTATTCTTCAATTTATAAATTTCATAAATGTAGTAGCTAATGCATGGGAATATAATTTCTTCTTTGTATTTAATTTCAAAAGTATATATTTTTATATTTGAAAATTTCTTTTCACCAAGCCATATATTGCATAATTATGCAACCCCATTTATTCTTCAATTCATAAATTTCATGAATGTAGTAGCTAATGCATGGGAATATAAATTTCTTCTTTGTATTTAATTTCAAAAGTATGTATTTTTGTATTTGAAAATTTCTTTTCACCAAGCCAAACAACAAGGAGGTTTAGGGTTTTAGTTTTGGTGACAAAGAGAGAAAGAAAATTGATCTTTGATGACAATTTCTCATCTAAAACAAAGATCGATGAGTCACTCATAAGTTAAGAGTTCAAAGGACGTTGTTGTCCTAGTTAGTAGTAATGTGAACATAGCTTACGCCGAGTTTTTAGGAGGTTTTCATGTCCTAGTATGAACGTAACTTATAAGGTGTTCCTCGGAGGGTGAGGCAAGAGGTAGTAGTACCTACATGCAAAAATGTCGGAGTTCTACACAAATGAGAGTTAAAAGTGTGGGTTGGGACGACACATTGCGACTTTGATGCACAAAGTTGCGGGGAACTTACAAGATGATGAGGAGGAGGAGGAGGTCCTTAAGGACCAACCTCTCAAGGGGGTGGTACTATCTTTCTTTATAGTACCCACCCCCTTGAAGAAGCTTCATGATAGATGAAAGGAATGGCCGTCCATCTAACCGGAGTGAGTGAGTGTGCCCTAAATTTTGCCAAACTCTTGGGCATCGTATTAGATCGTATTTTGATGCACTTCCTTACACAAAGTTGTATCCCTTTTTGTGGGCCACTAGGCACATACATGCCATGATCATTAGGCCGTGCGTGGTCAATAGGCCGTGCCCATTGGTATAACACCGATTGATTATTGTTTCTCAATTACGTTTTGAGGCTTTGTCCATCGGTTTAGTGCACCTACCACAAGGACGGTCATAAAGTATGTCGAATGTGGGGTGAAGGGGGGGGCAGGGGGGGAAACTAATTGGTTTTTTTGGGCCTTTTTCATGTTATGCAATTATTATTATTATTTTAAAGGAGAAAAATGGGGTTTAAAAAAAAAAGAAGTGTTTCAGAGTGTTTTAAAACTCATTTTGAAACATTAAAAAAAAAAAAAAAAAAACCCCAATTTTCTCCTTTAAAATAATAATAATTGCACATGTGTTTTTGAAAAACCCTAAAATCATAATATCCCATCACCCCTTTTGTCAATGGGAAAATACATTTTTAATAACTTGGAAATTTTTTGCCAAGCTTTTTACAAGTGTTGACGGATTCTTCCTTTTAAAGAGATTCATCTCCAAACCCGGTTTTTACCAATGTTATTATTCGGTTTTGTTTTTTGACGGGTTTTAGATCCAATTCTCGGTTATGTGGTGCATGTTTGGTTTTGAGTTTTTTTTTTTAATTAAAAAAATCCAGAATCGAAATCAAACTCATAATCGGAAAACCGAGACCAAGAACCAAAACCAGCCCCAAAATTTGGTTTCTACAAGTTTCTGTTCTTCATTTTTTTAAAATAGTTTAATATTTTTTCTATTTTCTTTTATATATATATATATATATTTTTTCCTGACAAGGGTTACACATATTGTTGGGATTGAATTTTTTTTTTCATGAATATGAATTTTCTGAATAATAAATTTTGGGGGATCAAGTGGGGGGTAGAGGGGGGTGGCATTAGGCATATGTGATTGTTATTTTTGGAACATGTTTTAACTATAGTAGGTAAATAGAAAAAATTCAAATTTTGACTATATTTTAGATAAATAAAACTGGACCCACCTAAGAATTTTTTTATAAAAAAAAAATCATAAATCAAGAGTTGTAAAATGTGAAGAAACGAGGGTCCGGAACCAGACCCAAAGTTCTAACAAATTAAAACAATCATTGAATCAAAATTGAAGGTTCTATCAAATTTATTAAAAAAAAATAATAACATAAAAAAAATTAAAATTAAAAAAAACAAAAAAAAAAACAACTAAGACTAGAGAGGTTTAAATTGTTTTACTAACCTCTCTAGGTAGGTTTGAACCACAGTTAAAAAAGAGGGTCTGATTTCATATACACACACTACTACTACACACCACCCATAGTATTAAATAACAAGTACCAAGTTTTAAAGCAACTTACTAGTAGGAAGTTTAGGGTTTAGGGTTTAGGTTTAGGGTATGGAGCTCTAGAACTATTTCAAATCAATGAATTTGTTACTTGTAAAGTTTAACCTACTTGTCAAATTTTCAACAAAAAAAAACATCAGCTTGTCTCAAATAGGGACCCAATTTCTCATTTGCTAGAGAACGTGCTCTAATGGCCTCACCCTAGTCACCGACTTAGGAGTCACTAGAGCACACATTATGTAGTGTAGAGCTTCGCACATAGGTCATAAAGTAGCATTGCATACATAGGTCATTATGTAACATAAGAAAGTAAGAAATGGAAAAATCCATGTTATTAAATAAACGTGTGTTGAAGTTGTCCCTATATTAAACAATCCCACATTATATAATTTGCTAATGTTTATGTAAAATAAAGACGCAAAAAAAAAATTCACCTTTAAGCTAAGTTGATTGACTCTAATAATAATAATGTAACACGATAATTAGATTATTTGCACATTTTCAATATTCAATTCTAAATGTCATAAATGCTCATTAAACAATAAACAAAATTGTCGAATGTAGTTCGCAAACATAGCGAAGCACTAATTAACTATTTGATAAAGATGTGTTGAAGCTGCCCATGTACACACTATGGTATTGAGTATTATTGGCTCCTCAAATCTCTTGCCAAAATACACAAACTTGTTTTACATTAGAGTTATCTGTAAAGTAAGAAAAACACAGCACCAGAACCCTGAGTTTGGTCATACACAAGGTGAGATTCAATAAAAAGAACCTGCAAAAAAAGTACATTAGCATTCAAGGGGGGGATGAAACTCAGAAAACCATCAATTTTGGTGGTAAAAACTGAGTTTCATCCTGTCTTTCCTTTTTCCTGAGCGCCTCCATTGCTTGCTGCTTGCTACATATATTTTCACTGCTCCTAACTGTACGATTATAATAGCTAGTCTCGAAGCTCGTGCATTAAATGCTGAGTTTGAACATTTCATACTGAGTTGCAGCATTTCATGCTGCTGCTGAGATTCGATAAAATTTCTTTTCTTTACTTTGCGGATACCACTGAAAGAGGGGACAAGGGGTGAAAGGAGGGCCCAAAGATAGGGTGAAGACAGGGTGACTTTAGGGATAACTCTATTACATAAACCAAAATCCAGAGCAAGAAATTATTTGGAGTTTCAAAACTGAAGCACAAAAGAGAAGAAACATCAGAGAATCAATTTAGTCAACTGAATCACCTCAAAGGGTGCTGACAAAGTGAGGGAGAGGTGATTTGAGAATATTGTGACAATTTCATTACACTGACAATTTCATGCTCAAATCATGAGAGAGACAAAAACAAAACAACTTACCATGCACATCTTGGGACCACTTGGTTGTGCTTTGCAAAAATTTGATGTACCTAGTCAACTCTTTTGCAACTCCACTCAACGAGAGATTTCCCTAAATTGAAGCAATCAAAACCATGGCTTTTTTCCTTTTTTTTTTCCTCAATTGTGTGATTTTAGCCAAACTCCTGATCATCTCCAAAGAAGATTTTAAAAGCCAAATTTTGGCTATAGACCGGATATGAAAGTTTTTTTTTAATTCGAAGAGTCCTTTTATATTTTGGTGACCTGCTGGAACACCTGACATATGTTAATTTCAGTTTTTGAAAATCAGGTGAATATTATTCGGGGGGCCATTTTTTTTTCACAAAAAAGTCCTTTTTTATGTGTTGAAATCATATTTTCACATCAAATAATGCGAGAATTTACCCCCCAAAAAAACATTGATCTAAATTGGTCAAAATAGGGTTTTTCATTTTTTAAAATTTCGGGCTCATTAAGTTCAGAGCTAGTCAAGTTATAGCCATGACTCAAACAAGTCGAGTGCGTCATTGCACAATGGATCTACACCCATTATAATGGAAAGTTCAAGGGTTCAAAACCAGCAAGAGTTCAATTAGGAAATGTTCCATGAAGTTCCCAATGAATAACACTTGACAAAACATTCCTTAAAAATGAGCTCACGAAACAAGTTCACAAATAACACCTAATGAACCATTTCTCAAAATGATGGGACTAAGTGAAAACCACATCTTTTTTCACAAAGCCCAATAAATTGCCATTTCAACATGTAAGTAGTCAAGGTATCCTTAAAGTAATCCCTAGTTTATCTCTAGTTGAATCCTTTAATTTTTTGTTTCATCCTCGCTTTTTGGTTATCCTTAAAATCAGCTCAATTGGGGATCGAAATCCCAAACTAGGGATCAAATAGGTATTAATTTTATAATTTTAAAAAGGAACCTAAGAGATACACTAGTTGGGATATGGGCTCATGGGTTAAGAGTTGTTTGTGTATAACATTTGGATTTTTGAGGTCGCTTGTTAATTGTATGTGTTTTAGGGTTTGCGGTGAAGGATTAATTTTGAATTGGTGGTGTTTATTTTTTTAAGTTTTGGGTTTTGAGGATTATTTTTCAATTCTTATGTTAAGGTATGGTTTTTTTTAATTTTTTAATTTTATTTAATAATAAATTTAACATTTTAATTTTAAGGTTTAAGTTTTTTTTTCCTTTAGAGCTTGGGTTTTAAGAATTTGTTTTCATTTTTTTTGGATTAAAGTTTTGAGATTTATTTTTATTTTTATTTTTTGAGTTTACACCATAGGGTTGTTGAGAAATTGTTATTTTGTAATGTTTAAGTTTTAAGGTTTATTTTTTAGTTAAAAAACTTCTGGGTTTAAATGTTGGTGGGTTATGTTAGTACTATAACTTTATAAAATTCTCGGTGGGAAAATGGATTGTGGGGATTACAACAAGAATCCCCACTTCCAAAGTTTGTATTTTTCTTCTTCTCTTCAAATTTTTTTTTTCCAACTAAGAACTTTAGCTCATCATCAAAGTTTGATGAAAAGTTGTTTGACAAGATGAAGATGGAAAACAACATTTGTTTTAACTATGTAGTGGCGACTGCCAATTCTACCAATTCTTACAAATTCTTCAATTTTGAAGAGATGGAAAAAGGTGTTGGGCATTTGATGGATCCTATAATTTGTGTTTGGGACATCTTGCAAACAATGCAATCAATTCCAACATTGTTCAAAACATTGACCACCTATTTTCTAAAGGAATTTAAAAAGATGGCATCACTTGTAATCCTCACAATCACAAGCAACGCAGACTCATATTCTTGTTGCTCATCCACTAAGGTTGAATGGTACACAATGACATTTAGGGTTCATTCTAGATATAAAACACAACCATGTTTGATGTTTTCATGTGGAATTAGGTAAAGAGTTGTGTAAGAGATGATGCAATTGTTTTGCATTTTTCTTAAACATACTTGATATATAATCCATTTTAAATATTCAATGTGATTAAACTAAATATTATATGTTGAAGTAAATTTTAATGGTAAAATATGATATATTATAAATAATTTTTTATATTTTAAAAAAAGAAGAAGTGTAAGATGTGCGAAATATATAATTTATTTGTACATTAAATTTTTATCATAAATTTAAATAATAATTTAAATAATATATGTATTAAAATAAATAAATATACTTTACATGTGTAAAAATGAATAAATATATTTTTTTTCAGAAAATTAGTTAATATCATTATACTAATTAATTAAAATGAAAATAAAATGAAAATATTTAGATTAAATTTACACCTCATATTTAATATGACTAATATTATATATATACGTCTAAATTAAAAAATATTAATAAAATTATGATATATTGGAAGCAAAATTGTATAAGATATATTTCTAAACCAAATGAAAGTTTAAGATATGAAAGATATATTTTATTT
>Ga0209611_10001454_pt1 | contig 40475 bp, 21 predicted proteins | sample S1TSphgellanicum_3_FD_187693 | JGI IMG/M metagenome (GOLD analysis project Ga0209611, IMG submission 187693) | Host-associated microbial communities from peat moss isolated from Minnesota, USA - S1T2_Fc - Sphagnum magellanicum MG (SPAdes) (version 2) | ecosystem: Host-associated > Plants > Peat... | reverse complement strand
AACCAAAATTTAAGAAGAATCGCCATATTTCTTTACCTGGTTCAAGTAGGTAGCCACAAGTATAGAAGGTTGCTTTTTAAAAACTTGCTTTCATATTTAGCTTGTAACCCGCTTGCCTCGGGTATCTAATGTTAATTTCATACTTTAGAATTTTCTACCCATTAACATTTCTTTTGCATTTCACAATATGGAATTCTAGAGTATTTGCAGGTCATATTATAGAGCGTAAAAATTTGCAGAGCATTTTGGAAAATGGAATGTGTTTCTTTTTTTCCAAGAATAAATTAAAAAATCTGTTGTGGCGCTTTATGATTTTTATTTATTTATTATTTATTTTATTTACGTTGGGTAACACCTCAGAGTAGGGTGTTCCTGAAATAAGCATACCCCAAGGGGAGAAGCTGGGTGGGAAGGGAGGGGGAACTGGGGCAGTGTTTCAATTAAGAAATTGTAAAGCACTGAGTAAAGATTCTAGTGCATTTGCAACCCACATTACAAAGCACAAAAATTCACGGCACATTTCAAACATTGGAATGCTTGTTGTTGTTTTTTTGGTTTTTTTCCCCTCATAGTTCTCAGCTGATTTGTGAGGGCTTTCCAACGACACCAAAAGCTTAACAAGGAGTTTCATGGTTTCTCAGCTGATTTCTCAATAACTTTTGCTACATTGGTTTGAAATTTGTGACATGACCACCAAGCACAACACCTTGTCAAGAGCTTTCGAACGATACCAAAAGCATAACAAGGAGTTTCATAGTTTCAAAGGTTTAAGGTGTGATCACAAAATAAATCAAACACTTATCTGAATATATGTTAGTGTAGTCTGTGTTGTTGACACAAGTGTGAACACATTATTGAGGCCTCAACTGATTTTTCTTTCCAAACTCAATTTTTGCAATTTGTTTGAATTTCTAACAACAAAATCCACTCAAAAATCGATATCTTGGCACACCTTAGCTCTGAAAATTGTGAAATAAACTCTAGTAAATCTGACTCATTGAGGGCTTTCCAACAACACCAAGAATACCCTTGAATTCCAATAAAGTTTTCAGTTTTAATTTTATTTAATTTTCATTTAAGAAATGGTTCAAGAATCAGTAGCTTCCACAAACATAGCGACAAATCACCAAATTCAAAGGCGACACCAAAATGTATTTTTTGGGAGGGTGTCATCATACTTACGTCTAGTGGCTGCAATTTTAAAAGACCACTGAAATAATGTCCCAAAAAACACTGGTGAGTCTCACATGAAAAGACTTTTCTTTGGCTTTTGTGGTACTTTATGTTGAGTAACAGCCTCGGAGGAGCAGGGTGATCTTGAAATAAGCAGCCCCACGATGAAGGCCGCTTACTATTGTGAGAATACCCTGGTCCTCGGGTGTTGTTACCCTATGCATAATGCACTGGCAATTTCTTCATTGTCAAGCAGAATATTTGGACAACTCTATTACAAGTTGGAAGGTTTCTTTCACGGTGTAGACCATTTCCTTATGTTTCAAAGATTTCTTTTATATTTAATAATAACATTGCCACATGTAGTGCAACCTTTTTTTCTTTTTTTAAAAAGAACATAGCTTCTCAAGGTAGAGGAAAATGACAAAAAAGAATTGGCAATAGGAACATAGCTGGAGTAAAAAGAAATTTAAAAAGGATTATAAAAAAAATAAAATTAAAGGAAGGGCAGCCCTCGAGGTCCTTCCATGTTTTGAGATGCCTAGGGACAAGGGCACTAGCCAATGGTTTTTCATGCCCAGCACTCATGCTATCACCCTTGTGCCCTGGCACATCAAGACATGGAAGGGCTTCTAGGGCTACCCCTTGTCTAATTTTTTTTGCTTTAAACAGGTCTCTTTCTTTCTTCCATGGGGGAATGCATAAAGATGATAACGTTCTTCTTCTGGGGAAAATCTCTCAAATTACACACAAAAGTGAGAAAGAGAGTTATCTCCGGGATAAGGAACACGAGAGAACTATTGGTGCCGTATGGCAGAATCTCTTGACCACCCTTATCAAGAAGTGGGGTCACGACGAACCAGCACCTTAACTTGTTAACTTCTCCTTCTTGAGTGCAACCTCTTAGCGGCCAATATTAAACCCAAGAATTGTTAGATCTGACCTCAGAGACCCGGATTTAGTCTAAGCATGGGATATGTGTAATATCTAGAAACAATTCAAATGAGTTTTTTGGGGTTTTTACTATGGTACCAATCTAGGTTGGTGCTGGTTCACCCAAGGCATTTCCACACAATTAATTAATTAGTTGTTTGCAATGAGTAAAAAGACTTGCCGAGTTGTGTTTTAAATATTCAATTCAATTTAATGCAAACATCATTTAGTATTTTCATTTGAATGAAATTTAATTTTCTTAAAGTCAATTCAATTTTATTTTTGTCAATTGATTGTCATTGATAGTGTGTAATAATTGATCATTGCTGGTGCATGGCAATGTGGAGCCCCAAGTTAGTTGTTTACAATGAGTAAACAAGTCCAGCTGCCTTGAGTTTGTTTCAACTCAAACAACCCCAAGCACTTTCGCTCACCTCCCTTCCCAGAATGTCCTTTCAAAATAAAAGTGAACATTACATTCATGGAAGCTCCAAATTTGATTAGGAAGGGCCTCACACTTTTGTAAGGTTCCTAAGATCCGAAATTTTGATTACATAGGAGAGTTATTGGTAAAGTCCGGCGATTAAGGGACGAGAATTGTCAGTTTCAGCACAAGAGGGCATCAAACGCACGAATGAAAATCTTACAAAACGAAACAACTGGGATCTAGACTAGTTTTTCCAGCAATTTTGGTGGTAAACTGAATTTCGTACTGTCTTTCCTTTTACCTGAGAACCTCCGCCCGCTCCTACATATATTTTGACTGCTCCTACCTGTACGACTACTATAATTAGTCTCGAACCTTGTGCATTAAATGTTGCGTTTTAGCATTATTCGGTACTGAGATTTAATAAAATTTCCTTACTTTCCGGATACCACTGAAAGAGGGTAGAGGGCATGAAAGCAGGCTCAAAGACAAGGTGACTTTATAGATAACTCTAAAGTTATCTACAGTAATGAATGGCAGCCCTACTATGGGACCCTAATTCTGCACGCAGCATAATACACCCTTGTGAAGTTTCCTATTGAAGTTCTGAGTAGGGTAACACCCTAGGAACAAGGTGTTCCCCAAATAAGTGGTTGCCCGAAGTGGAGCCAAGGGGCACTTATTTTGGTAATGCCCGGCTCCAAGGACATTACCTGTTGTTAAAACAGGCCAGGGTATCATGGGAGAAAATGAAAAATAAAATAAAAAAAGAGGTAGGGCACTTCAAAAATAAAATGCCTGTCGATTTTGGGGAGGAAAAATTTTGCTTGATATTGTTCCCTCCAGATACACTAGAAATTTTCTGCCAGCTCTTTATGTTTCAGAGGTTTGGGAAGGGAGGAGTGTATCAGATGATGTAATTAGGTTTTGGGCAGCCATTTTTTTTGTTTGTGGTGAATTTTTGTTATGCTGTGAAAAACTTTATGAGAAAACTTGGGTGTTTTTCCAGTGTAAAATGCACTTTTCTGAAGTCAGGAAATTGAATTTTAAAAAAAACTTTGGTTTTGGACCAAAAAAAATTATAATTTCTAATGTTGCATCCAGCTTCTTTGTTTGGCAAAATTTCTCCACAAAGCAACCAAAAAAACCAAGAGGAAAAATATATTTATTAAAAAAAATAATTTCACCATATTGAATTTTTTTTAAACAATGTTGCTAGCACATGCAATCAAACATGGACAAATGTCGCTAAAAGAGAGTAGTTTAACATGTCACCTTGCCAAACAATAATGAGCATGATAGCTACATTGCTGAAAGCATGATGTTGTTGGCCATTCTATCTTTCCATTTTGGAATGATAACAACCATTTGATCGGCTAGAAGTTCTCCATTCTACGGTTCAAAGCTCAAGGGGAATCGTGACTTGCAAGTTGCAACATGTTCAAATGTGCAAAATGTTCAAGCACACTATGCAACACAACCTTGAAAGTTTTCTTATTTTTCATTTTGTGTAATTTTGCAATGTAAAATTGATTCATTTTGTAAACTTATAACTTTTGTTGTACTTTTAATTTTATTGGTTGTTTGTTTGTAACTTGTAACATGCATGTGCTATTTGTGTGGCAAAAGCTTGATGCCAAGTTTAGTTCCATTGTTCCATGTTTTTTTCCAAGTCAACCTTGGTTCTACAAGGTTTTTTTGTTGTTTCTTTTGCTTTTATTTGTATAAATATTTTTTGTTCAAGTTTTTGAAGTCAATTTTGACCATCATGGCCCCACCAAAACTTTCTTCAAACTTCAAGTATAAGGCATTGTTTGGTATAGGTTTCTTACATTTGCCCTAAAACCTTTTACCTTTGAATCACCTCCTTTTGAAGCATTGAATCACCTCCATTCAGGTTCAAATGCTAATGTTGTTTCATTTAGCAACACTATAATTGTTAAAATTATTGTAAATTTGGAAGACCCTAAGTTGCCAAAAATCCGCTAAAGATAAACAAAAATAGAAACTTGGTCGTAAATTTCAAGATGTTTGGACAAGTCGATCATTATGGGCAAAATTTGTCATCAATTGGGATGGTTTGATGAATTACATGTACCACTGAGTTATACATTCAATGATTACACAAGCAATTCCTATCAATGGAGGTATTTCATTACCTTGATTTATTTATGAAAAGTTAATTTTTTTGGTGTTGGTGGGGTTTGTGTGTTTTAGGGTTGCCACATATCTGTGATTGTCCAATTTCAATCTCAATTTATTCCATTGATGATTAGTGTTCATTGCATGACACATTAAACAAACCTAATTGTCCAAACCCTTGATGTTTTACATGTGGTTAATCATCTTGAGGCAATCATGTAATCACTATACAAATATTTTTCAACTTTCCAAAAAGGCATTTGGAATTAGTTAAGTTGGGTGAGATCATGGAAATAAAAGGTTTGAATTTCTTGAATGTCAATACCCAATTGGATTTCTATGTTAAACTCATTCAAAGAATATTACAAAAATACCAATCATTATTGTTAGATGACACTTTCTAAACAACCCTACAATCCAAGCTATTACTTCCAACTTGGAACATTTGACTAATATTGAAACTTTCCTAAGCCTTGCTTGCATTATCCCTCTTCTAAGCATTATGATGAATTTGATTAAACTTAAACAAGTTTGGGATGTCTTTGTGTCATTGATTTGGTGGAAGCAATCAAATTGACCCAAGCAAAATTACATGAGATGTTTTTGGATCTTTTATTGTTTTCAAATTTAACTCATTTATATATTTTTAACCTCTTGTGGAAGGTGAGCATGGGACAATTTTGATGAGATGGATAATAGATTTAAATAGTGGTATTGATCACTTGGCATTTGAATGCCAAACAAATCACATTTCAGCATTACAAGCTCGAAATTTTAATATGAGGGGTAAAATGTTACGTGATTAAAGACATTATTAAAACAATTGTGGTAAGCATCAAGCTTCAATGTTTGGAAGTAGCTTCAAAATTAGTGATTGAACAACACACGCATTTTCCATAATATGAGTTGCATGAGGCACTAGGTATCATTTATTTTCACTATTGGTTGCTTGAAGAATGTGATGAATCATTCAACACCCATCTAAATGTTCTAAAGGTTTTTTTTTATACCCCAACAAAATAGGGGTTGCTAAATATGTGATTATTAAGGTATTGTGCACATTGACCCTAAATTTGCAAAAATTCATGTTCAAGATTACTAATGCCAAAGTTGTTTTGGGCCTTCCTAATATTATCAACCCTTTGACCAAAATGTAAAGGATTGTATCTAATTTTTCCATCTTATTTTGGAATAGTTTAAAATATGTTAAACTAGCAAAATTTGTCATGATCCAAGTGTTTCGTTCAATGGAAAATGAATGAGTATTCAACAACATGAATTTCATCAATACTAAAATTTGTAATTGATTGACTAAGAATTTAGCTTTATGTGTTCACATGTTTGGGTAATCCTTTTTTACAATGCACAATTTTCCTTATGATGAAGTTGTGGGGATTTGGCAATTAGGATCGCATCAATATGCCTTAAATGCTTAAAGGTTATTCAATTGCAAGTTGCACAATGTCAAGCAAGCTTTGTGTTATTTTTTTGTGTTGCCATTTTGTTTTACTTATCTACACTATAATTATATTACTTTTGGTGGTTTTTGGTTTTTTAACTTGTTATTATATGTGAACAAGGAACACAATTTTCATGGAGTTATTGGCCTTTTGTTTTCATGATCCTCACAAGTTTAATGACAATTCCTTTCCAAGTTCTAAGCTCCTGGATATGGTTTTTTTCCTTTTTAAAAACATCATTAATTTATGGGCTTGCAAGAAACATTATGTTATAGTGGGCAAAGTCTTTGATGATTGGGGTTCAATCTACCCAAAATGTGATTTGATAAGGACTTGAAACTTTTTAGCAATGTGCCATGTAAGCTTTAACCAAATTTTCATTATTGGCTAATTGTTTATCATTAATTTTGAATGCAGCCCTAGATAGTGCTTGCCAAGACTTTCTATTCCCACCCCTAATATGTAATTCAATAATATTCATAAAGATGAACATATTTTTCACCAAATTTGCATGCCAAAGTAAAATGATTACATAAATTTGCTTCACAATTCTGACATATTCACAACATGTGCAATTTTTTCTTTCCCAAGGTGGCAAATTGTGTAATTTTCCAAAAAACAAAAAAAACCCTAGTTGCATCCTATGTGAACATCCCAATAAGGATTTTGCATTAAATGGTGAAAAATCTAGAACATGTTTAAAAAACAAATAGTTGGTACAAAAATTTCTCCATGTCTTTTAAAATCCAAATGGAAATGTGATGAAAAAAATTTTAATATTTTTTCAAAATTTGGTTAATTCTCCCATAAAAGGAATATGTGAAAAAATGTTCCTTTTCCATATTTATTTTTCACATTTTTGTGAAATTTTGCACCAAAAAAAGGATGGTTATAGGGTTTCATTGTGATAATAATTTGTTTAAAAACATTGGTTCCTCTAAATGAAATCTCCACATCACTTTCAATAATTACCAATCATTTCACACCTTTGTAACATTGCCCTCCATATTGCAAGAAATTAGTGTTATTGAATGTTTACCCCAAAATGTGAAAGGAGGTCAAATTACTATAAATATACAAAGGAAAAAATAATTAAAAAATTTGGTGTTACTATGTAACTAAAGTTGGTGGAGGGCTAAATCACTAACATGGAGGTAGTGGGTTATATTGTACCTAGATGCAAAAAGGTGCAAAAATAACTTACAATTCAAGCACTAAGTTGGTTGATTTTCCATTCAATTCCTCATTTAAGATTGATGTTGGTGCTATAGTCGTACATTTATAGGCCATCATTCTCTTAATGGGGAGTTTAAAAACAAAAGTTCCCCCCGAAAAAAATTTACAAGCGAAATTATGTGACAATATGGTTTGAATCATTGGAGTATACCAAGATTTTAAAATTCTAAGCTAAGACCTACACATCATGAACAAATATGTTTATTTCAATCAAATCATGTTATAACATTTTGTTTTGGAAATAAATAATTGTTTAAAAAATCTCAAATAAATTTACCCAATTGTGAAACATCAAGTGTTCAAGTTTTGTTAGATGGATTATCATGTTGAAGTTTTTTATTTTCATGTGGCATTCTTGATAAGGAATTGATGAATCATTATGAATCAAGACTAAGCCAACATGTCAAGATTTAAAACTTGGATCAAGATTTCATATTTGTCATCCTTTCAATTTTGTACACATTTTGCATTTTAGACGTATATTGTTAATGGATATCCCTTCAAAGTACAAATTATCAATAAAAGATGAAGATCATTTTCGCTTTTTATATTTGAAAAAAATCTTGACCATGATGACCAATATTTGATAAGAAGTCCTAAGCTCCACAATATTACCCAATGGCCATGTAGAAAAAATTATCAAATATATTTATAGTAGTTGCAAATGCATAGTCCCCCAAATAAAATGAATTCAATAGTATTTGTTTTTATGGTATTTATGTTACTACAAGTCAAAGGTTTTATGGTAGTTATTTTGACAAATTATAGTCACATTTTTAATCATATTAGACATTGGATTAAAAAGGTCCAACTAAAACATATTAGTTATTTAAACCAAAATTTGATTGAATCTATTTGACTAAATTTTTTGATGACATGTAGGTGTTCAATATTGACAAAGATGACTAAAACCATTAATTCACAAGGCAATATTACTTATTTCTTTAAAAAATCTAATAATAATGATAATATTAATAATATTTCAATTTTTGAATTTTTTGATTGATGAGTCCAAAATTCAATCACTTTTGACATGTGATTCCAATGCTTAATTTTTTTATTTATTAATTTTTTTCAAGTTGACTATCAAAAGTTTGTCAAACCTATAACACAAAACCTACATTAATTTTTAGAATCTTGAGTTGGAATATAATAATAATAATATTATTATTATTATTACATTTTAGTTTTCAAACTTTCACAATGAATGAATTTCACTTTTGAAATTATATAATTAAACTTTCACATCTTTAATTTATAATTTTAGTTAAATTTATACATGTTCAATTTAAAGACATTACATTAATTCAAGTTTCACAGGTGCATTAGTTATATTATTTTTTTAATGATTTAAATATATAAAATTTTAGTTTGACATTCCATTTTTTCACATGCCATTTCATTATATTTTTGCTATTGTCCCCTATTTTATTTTTGTATGAAACATTACAAACAACAATGACAACATGAAATTTATTAAAAAAAAAATTATCATATTCCACATCAAAATGTATATGATTATTTTTAGTTGCTCACTTAGTCCATGTATGCATTAGATATCCCACATATATTTTGCCATGTTTGATTTGATTATAATGTCATTTGAAATTAGTCATATGAAACACATATGTAATTTTTTATTTATTAAAAACAAATGTGATAGTCAATATGGATAAGTATGGTTCAATCCATAATGATTGTAGTTCAGGGTGAAAGCACATTAAGCCCTTGAAAATTTGTAATCATAAGTATAATATTTTGTAATTAGGTTTTTTTGGTAATGTATGGACATCGCATCTTGAATTTATTTATTCTTTAAGTATATTTGATTACTTTTAGACTTAATCTAATCAAAATTTTATAAAATCCAATGAACATTAAAGAACTTGAATGTATGGAACATATTTTTGACAAAATTATACCCATCACAAAGTTTGAAAAATTGCATACATATTTCAAAACTAGTGTTCACTATTAAAAAATTTGTGAACAAACCATTATAGCCAATCACCCAATTTGACTTTGGGTGGTCTTCATATGACATGAACCACTCATGATTTTGTTGAATGGGCAAATCTCACTAGAAATTCACCAAAGTGGTCATGTAGTGAGAGGCAATGGTGGTTTAAGAATTTTTCACTCAAAATGCCTTTTACCATGGTTGAAAAATATCCATTCCACCTTTTCAAACCACTTGGGTGGTTTTTTTTAATGGTCATTCCAAGCATTGTGCACAAAGTAGGTAGGTAGGTAAATAGCTGCCATGTAAGTTAAATGCCACATTGTTTAGCTTGGGTGGCCAATTTCTAAATGCCACATGTTTGTACTTAAGTTTGATGTAACCATTGGGCAACATAAAAAATAATACTAAGTAAATATAAATAAAAATATACCTAGGCTAAACTAAATATATTTAAGTCACGTTTCGCTAACTTAACATAGGTATGACTTAATTAAATATAGTTAAGTATACCTAAGCTAAGGTAATCTATCTATACTTAAGTTAAGTATAATAAGATATGTACTTAAAATATGTATGTTGTAGCTTATAGCTAGGTTAGGTATATCATAATTTATACATAGGTTAAGTGTATCATAGCTTATGTACCAAGGTTAAATACCAATATATGATTTCTTATGTGCTTACCTAGGTATATAATGATATATACTTTCATTTAGGTAAGTTAAGCTTATTTAATTACATGTAGTTAACCTAGGTATAGGCTAGCTTATACATACCTTACTAATACATATTTAGGCTATATGCACATAGCTTTTATATACCTACTCTATACATACCTAACCCTACATATAAGCTACATTACCTAAACATTTTACCTTACTTTGCCTATACCTTACATATATCACTACATCAAAACTTGACATTTATGACTAGGACAATATGACTAATGACCATTTCCTCGTCATATAGTCATATATGCCATGTTTTTGTGCCCAGTCGTATTCTTGTAACCATGGATATGATTACATGACTAGAAGTTTTCATATTGAACTACATGATTAAACATTTCTTCATGAACATCATGCAAGATTCAAATTGTATATTTAATAATATACAATTTGAAACATTAAAAACTTGTGAATTAAAAGGGAAAAGAACTAGAAAGTAAACATATGTACCTAGTAAGAACATTACAAACATTTAGATTATCAAACACATAATTAATGCATAAATAAATAACTAATACCTTATACTTTTTAGGATTTTGCTTTAGAGACACTAATTATTTAATGTGAATTTCTAGATAGTGGTTAAAAGCAAAACTATGGGATTTTATTTTTCATTTTTGAAAAAAATCCCTAAAAATGAAAAACAATTGCAAAAGTTTTTTAATCCATTAAATTTAATTAAAAAATTGATGCCTATAATATAACTAAAACATTCAAATTGGGCTTTTTGCTCAAAGGTTTATTTAAATGATTTTTTTGGGGAATTTTTGACATTAAATAGTGAAGTATATTATTATTAATGATATCCAAATAATTTCAAAAGAAATTCACATGCCCCAAAATGGCATTTTCTTTTATGTTTCTATGTGATGGGTAACAAATAATATAAACTTTGATATTTATTAATTTTTTAATCAAAATATTTGGTCATATGACTTGGATGTTTTTAATAATTTATATTAAATCACAATAAAATTTGATAAAATTCATGAAATTAAAAATTTTATGTGTATAAATGAATAATCATGACATTTAAATAATTAATAATTTTTTAAAAAATTTTAAATGGTGTAAATAATCTTATATGTTTCATACATAAAATATTTTTTAATTACAAATAAATATAACATAACATTAATACAATTTTTATCGATTCATTATATTTTTAAAAGGTGGGGAAATATATATATAATACCAAAAAAACCATGTTGATTTGAAATATGTTTATTTAAATTTTTTTTATGGAATTAAAAAATCTTCAAAATATCATTGTTGTTTAAATTTATGAAATAGTGAATATTCAAACTCATTTGGGTCAAAGTACTTGATATTTTGGTTTTAACTTTTTTTATAAATGTGTAAATCTTGGAAAAATATTTTAAATGAAATCTCTTTATTTTCATTTGGACAAAATATGAAAAATATAATAATGATCAAAGTTGGGTACTTTTGTATGGGACAAATTAAAGATGATGTCAAATAATACTATAAATTTATCCCATATCCTTTGTCAACAAGTTGAACTTTGTAAACTATATAACTAGATGAAAAAATATTAATCTACACACAATAAATGCATTAAATATACTTGAAATGCAAATATTACTTATGATGAACCAATAAAGAAAACTTGTCACCAAAAAATAAATAGGATTATATTTACAAACCCACTTAGGCCTATCTACTTACCCATGCTTACCTACCAACCTATCTACCTAGGCAACCTAAATCTAAGCTTAGTCTAGTGGCCTAGCTTTAGGTGCAACCTAAGAAAGGACATAATGTAGGTTCCTAGAGTAGGCCTAAATTGCCTAAGCCTATTATAGGTGCCTAAACCTAGGCCTAATTTCCTAGGTTTTTAGGTTGTAGGTTCTCAGACTTAGGCTTAGGTGCCTAGGTTTAAACTTTAGGTTCCTAAACCTAGGTATTTAGTTTTAGGCCTAATTTAGGTTTAACCTAGGTCATTTAGGTTCTAGCCACGTGACATAATTTGAGTGTTAATGTTTAAATGCCATGTCACCTAGCCTAGGTGGTCAAGTTTACATGCCATGTGGTTAAACCTAAATGGCCAATTTTGAAATGCCATGTGGCTTAATTTGTGTGGCCAATGTTTACATGCCACATGGCATAATTTGGGTGGCTAATGTCAAAATCCAACGTGGTTTAGCTTGGGTGGCCAATGACTAAATGTCACATGGCATTTGACTAATCAAAATTATGTTTGACTAATCAATCAAGGTTTGATTAGTCACTTTAATGACCACTGGACGAAACCACCCATAGAACCACTAATTATACACTTACTACTTGGGCATCCTAAAAAAACCACAAAAAAAAAATCGAACCAAACCACCGAATCACCTTTTCAATGGTTTCATTATCCCATTAGGGACCAACCATTACCATAAACCACAAAACCTACTCGAAACCCACTATAATGGTACCATTACAAAATGAGTGGTTTGCATAGTGGTCTAACCACATGTTTTCTAATAGTGGTTGGTGGATGGAATTCTTGGAAGAATTTTTTTATGGTGTATGATTTGATATACATCAGTTAAATCTATGATCATTTTAAATAAATAAAAATTGGATGAAATTTCATTCAAATAATGCGTTTTTTCTTTTTTTTAATAATAAATATTCTTTAGGAAAAAACCACTACCATATCAAAGAGGAAGAGATTTTATAGATGCACATTCCAATATTTTTTCACTTTCTTTTTGTTTAGTAATGTTTCATGAACCATAAACATGAGGCCCTATGGCCATCAAAAAATTGTAAGTTATATACTCTATGTACATTAATTTTATTCAATCCTTTTCATCGAAATGTTGGATCAAAATTAATTTTGACTCAGAGTGAACTTTGAATTCCAAAACATTGTCATGTAAATTTTAAAGTTTTTTTAGTTCATGTTTAGGATAGCCAAAGGATGCCATCAAAAATTTAGTTTAATGTGTAATATGATATTTGTTATAAATCACATTTTAAAATGAAAAATGGCTCACCCTTTGTGTGCTTTCACCTTCAAAATGTAAAGGACATAAAAAGCATTTTTTGTAGTATTGTTATGTGTCATGAACAACACGCATTTTTATCATTTCATGTAAAGATAAAAACCATCCTTCAAAATGACATTGTTTTTTAATGTTTTGCTTTTCACATTGATTTCAAGTGCAATGTTTATTTTCTCAAATTCAATAATCAAAGGTATGAAAAAACTATTTATTTATATCCCAAAATTATGATTGATTTCCTATAATTTTCTCCCAACATAATGACATGTACTTCCTTTTACTTAAGGAAAACCTCAGTCAATTGGGTTAGATCGTTGCCAAAGTTAAAGTTAGTTACAAGTTGGAGATTCACGTAATAGGAATGGAGGTAAAGGAGTGGCATGTCTCTATATATGTGGCAATCCAAGAAGACGGCAAAAAAACAAAACATCTAGATTAGACAATATTATTTTGGGTCTCTTTAATGTGCCATGTCAAGTTGGGGACAATAAGGACCTTTTTAACAATGCAGTTCAAGTTGTGCCTTCACTTATGTGCTTGTCAAACATCTTCTCAAGGAAATGAATAAAAATTAATTGTCCACATGAAACCACAACACATCTTATCTTAATAGGTGACCTTGTTCCACATAACTATGCATGGATTGAAACATTAAAGCAAAAATAATGTGTTTGGATCTTATAACACTTAATACTTATAGTGGGAGACTACTTGTTCATTATTGCTAATGATGTAGAATACAATGAATACCATCTTGAAGAGAATATACTAAAGGTGATAATATATCCAAACCTAGGAGGTGTTTTTTGTGTGAAAGGAAAGAGAATTTTCCAACCACCAAATTAGTGGCCTAAAAAGGTCTTCATCTTGCAAAAACTTGTGTTCCATTGTATAGAAAAAAGGCAAGTATGACAAGAAATTCAAGATCAAATTGAAGCCAAAGTTCAACTTGAATGGAATTAAACATGATGATCAAGAGGGAATATGTTTGAGTGATACCAAGATTGGATTCAAATTCCTATGTCACATGTGCATAATTTTTTAAAAACAAACTTCCACACTTTGATGAAGAAGATAAATTATAATTTATTGGTTTGAACAATAATTCAAGAAATTCTAATTTTGTCACCTTCAATGCGTCATCAAGATTTGACATTAGTTTACCAAATTTAGTGAATCTTTAACTAGAGATTGAAGGTGAAGGGCCACATTATCAATTTCACTCATCCCAACAACCAATTAAAAGCTTACAACATTTTCACACCATCCATAAATCTAATCAAGGGAAACTTGACATACATATATTTGATTTTCGCTCATTGGTGGATTCTAAGAATTTAGTTTTCAAGTGAAATACATCGAACATTTATTCAAAATGAGATTGCCAAAATCGTAAGATAACTTGGAAGCCAAGAGACAATGCAAATTGCACACCATAATTATTGGTGCAAGTCAAGAGTTGACAAAATATCAATTTGCAAAGGTTTTCCATTCAATACGTCAATGTTCAAACGTTTGTTCATGACAACATGTCTTATTTAAGTTTGCAAATATAACTTTGAATTCTAGGGGTTTGAAATTGGGGAACTTTTGAAAAATGTCACTAAAGTTTTAAAGTTTATAACATTTTAGCATTATACATATAACTTTGCATTTGTTTCAAATGGATATAAACATTATGATCAATCTTGCCAAAAACTTTGTCATGTTTTGACCTTGTTTTAAAAACCACTGGGTCTAATCCTTTGAACAATAAATGAAAATTAACATATTTTTTTACATTTAATTTTTTTATGATTTATATATTTGGCCATGTTATCAACAATTTGAATAAAAATCAAGCAATTTTCAGTTCTTTGACCATAACAATAACATATTTGCAACTAATTTTTTAATTCAAAAATATTTCAAGTAAATAATCAGAATAATTTTAAATTAATGCATTTGTCAAGTTCACAACAATTATAATAACATGTAAAATTGTTGAGGTGTTAGGTGCCAAATTTTTTTGTTTCTTCCACAAAACATGGACAATAAGGTTGGAGGACATATTTCAAAGGTGGTGGAAGAAGGAAAATTATATCCTTCCATTTAATTTGAATATGGCACGTGTTGGTGTTTTTTTAATGTTTGAATTTTTGTATCATGGATTTATTTTCTCCAAAAATTAATAATGAAAAAGGTGAAAAAATGATGTTGTGCAAAGAGGTTTTCACCATTTTGGAAAAAAATTAAAACAATGCCAAAATTATATAAAGTTGTTTGAAAAAAAAAAACTAACATTACTATGGTGCTTAAACTAGTTACACATTAATTAATTAATTTTTGAATTAACAATTCTTTATAAACATATGTGCATGCCCTGCCAAAAATCTAAATGAAAATTTCAAGCACAAAAATTTCGTTATTTAATATAATGAAATTATTTTTTATTATTTTTATCTTGACTACAAAACACAAATTTAAAAAAAATTTAAAATTCCTTTTCATTGAAATAGCCTAAGTACTATGGTACTATTACTTATAATCACATTTTAAATACTTGCGACAAATTAATGTTAGATCCTTTTGGGGATGATTACAAATGATGTTAAGAAACTTAAACAAAAAGACATTGACATGTGTGCACACTTATTATTTTGTCAAATGTAACAAACAAATCACAATATAACATTAATTTGGGCCCAAAAAGAAAGGAAAAGAAGGGAAAACCCAATCCTAGTTAATTAAGTATATTTAATTAACATCAGACCTTAAACTTTACTTATTTTATACTTGTAACCCTAAAAATTAAACTTGAAGGTTAAATTTTTTATCCTACCCAAGGTTCATGTTTAGGATGGGTATCAAGCTAATTGGTTACCTTTTCCAAATATTTATGTGAGGGGATAGGTAGATAGAAAAAAACTAGACAAATAAACAATTTGACAATTAGTTCATATTTGGACATGAAGTAAATTTTTTGAATTCTTGTTGTTTTCTTTTCAAATGGGGTTTTGGAAAGAAATGAAATAGATAACATTCCCTTTTTTCCTTGTTTTTGTTGTGGAGGAATTTTCTTTCAAAATTTGTGTTTGGAAGAACATTAATCTTGTGGCAAAACAAGTAGAGGTTATGTGTAAAAAATAAATAAAAATTAAGGATTTACATAATCAAATTTGATCAATATTTATAGGTAGAGGACATGTCAAGATGTTAATAATGGAGTTATTAGTAAATCTAATGACGCGCTTCCAAGTCCTTAGTTAGTCTCGAGTTGGGGCTAAGTTACTCAAATTGCGAAATTATGGGGGACTCGGGGCATGCTCCCAACTCTCAACACTAAAAGGGGTAGAGGGGCATGCTGAAGCTCCGGGATGGGACTAGGCAGAGTGACAAGTTATTCACTTACTCAAACCTACATCACAAACCAACTAACAAGTTGGTTAGTTCAATTTTCTTGAGCACCCTTGGTGCTAGGACAAGCCACAGGCAACTTTAGACTCACATGATTCACCACGGTTCGGATTAGAAGGAAGCCACCACCTTCCCCCATATAGTATACTTTATGCCTTTCCGTGGCACCCACATTTGAATGGCTTTTTGTCCTAGGACTCACAAGGAGGAGTCCTGAAACTGTCCCGGTTTGGATTCTCGAGACTTTGCACGATCATAACTTTTTGTTCAGACCTCCGATTGAGATGAAGTCTGAAGCAAACTTGTAGCTCTCCTAAAGATGTTTCCAACGGTGTGCTGCACTACACCTGCACACACAAGGGTCGGGTCGATTCTCGACTTTTAATAGTCAGGAGTCAAATTGCCAATTTGACTCCCAGCCCTTCTTTTTCCCATAACTTGTGTTGTAGATGTCCAAATGGTCCATACGAGGCCATTATCGACATCTACACTTCAATAGATTTCCAATGATATAAAGAACACTTCAATGCAAGGTGTTTTGACCCTTGCAATCGAACTCTGAAGTTTTAGGAGTCTTGGAGGACTCCCAAGTCCCCATTTCAGGACTGTGAGTTTCATCCTCACACTCTCCCAAGTAGGGTTGTGACATCTAAACACTAGTAGTTAAAACCTTATTCTAATACCTATTTTTAGATTGTTTTGCATAAAATTAAAATTAACATTTGGTGACCATCCTCAAAAGTTGGATTCAAGGGAATTTTTATAATCATTTTTTGTGTTTTTTGTCATAATTTAAGGTGTTGTGTGCATGTTCATGTTTAAGTTATTTTTATAAAACATAGGAACCAGTTTTGGTTGTTGATTACAAGAATTATATAATTAGTTTGTGAACCAAGGTTAAAATTTGGATTTTAAGTAATGATTTTGTAAGGAATTCAATTTGTAATATGTTGAACAAACTGGTTTGAGAATACACTATATGCAATATGTATAGAATGGTAACCAAAAATATATAGAAGCAATTGGAACAAATAAGTGATCAAAATGTATAGGGTGTAAAAGTGATGCAAGTGGAAAATAATAACAAAAAAGTTGTAAACATTCTTGGAAGGATGCATCAAAGTATTCTTGTTGTACCAAGATCTAAAATAAGACCTACTACAAACTAAGGATCTTTTGTAATAAGTAATCAATAGCATGAGATGTAATTAGTTGATAATAAACCAATGCAACACTAACTATATATGTTCTTACAAAGGTAAAAAAAATATGGCAGGAACGTGGGAAACATGGGAAGAACCTATTGAAGTTGCATTTCAACAAATATTTGAGTTTCCATGATATGTAATAAGGTGATTGTAAATTCAATCAAGACAGACACCATGATTAACAAGAAAATTTGTTTAAAAACCTTATCAAAATATGAATAAAAAAGGAGGAAAAGGGTTCCTTCTTGATTGGTTGGTAGTCCAAAATATTTTCAAGTTGAACCACATGTTCAATGGCACTTAATGAATGAAAATGAATTGGATGATGCGAAGATGATGGTAGGAGTGCTAAAGGTGTTGGCATGTTCTTAACATTGAAATGTATCCGACATATCCATCAATATAGATCATGTAACAACTATTGGTTGGATTATAACAAATGACTGTTTGACCAATACAATTACAACAAGGAAAACCAAGCCTAGTGGCAAGAATTTTAGTTCCTTCTCATGTTAGTTTTTAGCAATCATGAACTTTTACATTGGATTTTTAACCATGTTTTCGAGAAGGTTTCAATCGGGGCTTGTTTTGAGACTAGTTAAACCACCTAATTGGGAACAATGTACCTTTCACAAATAGGAAGGACATATTTTATGGACCTATCCATTCATACATGATGATTTCCAATAGATGATAGCAAATGATTTGATGGAACAATTTACCAATCAAGTAATCATGCATGAAAAGCTTAGTAACGAGTATCGGGGTTGGTATAGGTTAATGAAGTGGGCGTTCAACCAATTTTTCAACTTATGGAGGTTGTTTATCCAACTTTTGTTGTACCACAAGTGGGTGGTAAACCAATTTTTTTCCATAGGAACCGGTGAATATGAGATTAGTACTTTCCCAACTTAATGTTGAATAACCTAATTAGTGCCTTCCATATCTTCATACATTGTATGGAATACTCAAACTAAAGAAATAAAGAGGTTAGGAGTTGAAGTAAGGTGTGTAATCAAAAGTTCTAAAACATTAGTAAAGGTAGTTCCATTAATAATAGAATAGGTATTAAGACAAAAATCAATGATGGCGGTTGCTAAGGATGGACACATGCAAATGTTTCAATCTTGATCCAAATTTATTTAAGCCCTAAAAGTAATACACTCATACCTATGTAATCCATTTCTTGTTCCATTTTAAAAAGGAGCCAAATATATGTTTACTTTTACAAACCAATTTAGCAAAAAGACCTAGGTAGATTTTGTAGCACATCAATTAGAAACCTTAATTAAATTCGAAGAGTTCCAATGTTTAATAGAATCAAATTCAATAAAGAAAGAAGGAGGGATTATAAGTGATAAAGGAATTGAGTACACATTACAAACATTTGTTGATTACTATAAGCACCATGACATCCATACAAAACTTATCATTGTTATAACCATGTCACTAAAATGATTTTAATTGACAAGGATGTAATCTTTGATCATAACAAAATTAAAATCATTGGCTCTAGAGCCATGGAGGATTCATTGTTTTGAATATTGACAAAGGAAACATTCACGGATAACATATAACTCAAGGAACAAGGTTAGGACATTTCACCAACCAAAATCAAACACTACTACAAAATGTGGGTGCAATTCATTAACCCTTGTTCACTAGACCAGTGAATTGACTCAAAATCCAGTGAAATCACTTGGCATACATGGACACCTTTAATTGTAGTGAAATCAATTAATTCACCTTCAATGCCAAGTTCACCTCCACTCGTGATATTTACGAGTCTTTCCACAGTACATTGTACACATTTTATGTCAAAACTAGGAGTACATATAGTATGAAAAGTAGTAGTACATAAAATTTCACTGACTCTGAATTCTTCTAGAAATCACATTAAATTGATTTGGGCTTTAAAAATAAGACCAATTATATAAACCATCAATATGAAATTGATTCATAATTATGTCTTTATGTAAATGTACACCAATAAATTTGTAAATGTTATTTTTTAAAACTTATTTAATAACATAATACCATTTTTCATTCATTTTAAATTTCCACATTTTTTTTTGTAGAATGATAAAGATAACATTCAACCTAACTACATCTTTAATGGAAGAACATTTTACAACTTAAAAATATCATAATCATGAACATTACAATAACATAACATGTTATTGAATATTTCTATATCATTTAATATAAAATTTTTGACTTTATGACAAATTGAATTTTTTGAGGTGGAAGATTATTCATTATAATGGTTTCTTTGTATATGCAAAGTTTCATGAACAAATTCCCATTAGAACTAGTATTTTTTTAATTTTTTTATAACATTGCAATGTTTGTGAGACATTATTGCAAATTTAAAATGTACTCTAGTTGACAATTGAATTGTTGATGTGTGCACCAATTTCATAACATTATGAAAATTTAGGATGTTATCCACATTTAATTGCACATTTCCATTAAAAAAATGTTTTTCAAATATTTATAGAGACATACAAAATGTGTTGCAATGAAAAATTCAAACTATGACTACTTTTTGTTTACATTGTACCATGGAAACGCCATTATGTCACCCACTACATTGCCATCCCCTTGTTACTTCACCATAATTCATAGAATAATTATATGATGACCCATATGCAATATCACCACCACCATAAGCACCAGTAAACCAACCTTGACCAAATCTAAACATTGTTTTCCAATAATAGTTGATTAAATGATGAAGCCAAGATCACACTCAATGAACCAAATTAGATGATATCTATGTATCCCACCTCAGATTTTGATATTTAGTCCCATTTTCAACGAACAAAAAATCCATTGCAACAAAATGGATTTAGAAGCATGAGGTTGAACCTAAAGAAGGACAATAAAAACTAAGGCAAGGACTCTTAAATGCAAATTTGAACAAAGACAATGAATCAACTACCAAAAAATCCACATTCATTGTCAAATGGTCAAGAATTAAGGTTGTGACATGTTTAGTTGCTCTGAAAGGCTAAACCATCCACTAGAAAGATATCAAAATGACGTTCTTGAATAGAAACTTGCATGAAGAAATATATTCACAAAAACTATAAGGTTTTGTTATACCAAGAAAATAACAACTTCACAAATCCCTTTATGGCCTAAGACAATCTTGGGAGCTTGATATAAGAGAAATGTTGATATATTTTTTTAAAAACATGATTGAATCCAATGTAGGTTATAATTAATGGTATACATTTGAGAGTGATAAATGCTTCATGAATTTAATCATAGATCATATTTTCATTATTGACAATGATGACAATCACATTGAAAAGATCAAAACCAAGCTTAAAAGCATATTTGAGATGAAAAAACTAAGTAGAATATGAAAATTCCTTGAAGTCATATTCTCTCAACTACTTCATGGCATTTTCATGAACTAGACATAATATGTTGTAGACCTATTAATAAATTTTGACACAATGAACTACAAGCCAACAAATTTTTTCTATTTAATAATTTGAAATTGAGATTCAATATGGGTACACCATATTTTGAGGTCAAGTTGTATTGTAGAATTGTTAAGAAACTAATCGACCTACAAATTAGTGAACCCAATATCTCATATGTAGTTAGCACGACTAGCAAATATATGTCCAACCTTTAAGAAACCCACCTATACACAATCAAACAGATTTTCAAATGCATTTGTGGTATTTTCAATCATGATATTTAATACAATAAAATAAATATATAAAAGTAAAACGTTATATGAATGTTGATTGAAAATTTGACCTAAACATGAAACATAATACTAATAGTTACATTTTCACAATGCGTAAAGCACCCATCACCTATTGAAATTAAAAAAACAACCCACTATTTCATGTTCATCCACCAAGAGTGAATATTGTGCACTATTAGATGGCACCTAAGATGTTATATAAGTTCAAATGTTGACATTTGATTCAAGATTCAAAATGAAAACCATTGAGATTAACACCAACAATAAAACCTTATTTGACCTATTACCAATGATCCAAATGTATGGTGATAACCAAGGACCAATCAAACTAGTTCAAAATATATTTTTTCACACATGTACTAAACATATAGAAATCCATCACCATTTTATTCAAGAGAAGTTGTTGACTAACAAGTGCCATTAAAATACATATCTACCAACCTATAGCAAGTAAATATCTTAATGAAACTATTATGATGTGTCAAGTTCCACCAACATATGAAAAACATATGAATCACAATTCTAAAATTAAACTCATAGGGATAATGTCTTGGGTAGTTACCTATAAAGAAATTAGACATCCAATTAGACTTATAGACCAATATTCTCACATAGAAAACTTACCTTTGGAGTAGAAGTATAATTACCTTTGTTGAAACTTTCACCATTTTTTTTATTCCCTTACTTTTCCATTACTATCACCATTATTCATACTAGCATTTGATGTTGGAGGTTCAATTAGGTGGGGTAAAAAAAAAACCTCATGACTCAAAATCTCAAGATTAGTACTCACAATGTGAAAAAGTTTTCAACAATGACAATTTCAAGAAAAGATTGCAAACAAAATGATGATGAAGAATGATAAGTCACCTAATGCACAAGAAATTGATTGAGCTTAAATTTGGGGGGGGGGGTGTGTTCGCTTATGTCATCCATAATGACATATTCATCCATTCAAAGCAAATGATTCTCATCATAATGATGTCAACTAACTAACATCATTCTAGCGATGTAAATTAACTAGTCTACCTATTACATATTTCAATTACTTAAGGTGCATTCACACTTGGTATTAGGGACTCTAGGGTTGAGTCCCTTTACAATATGCTAACCATTTAGGACTTAAACCTAGTTGCCATGAAAATTTTATGTTAAGCTAACATTCACTTAACATTGAGCTATGGCCCGTTTGAAATTGGGTGCCACCTAGGATGCCACCTAGATTTTCATTTAACATTGATTTAACATCAAGTGCGAATGCACCTTTAGTTAGTTATGTAAAACTACTAGTGCTTTTGGTATTTTTACTACTCAACCATGGTATTTTTAATACTTCGCCAAGGGTCACTAATCATTATTGTACACTATATGTTATCCTTGCCCTTCATAACTTGTGTATGAATAGTTTGATACATGTTGATTATTTACACTAATGTCACTTCTAATTGAGTTTTGCCTAGTGATAAGGGAGGTTCATACCAATCATAGAATGATGGGGATTATGGTCCTTGTTCCTAATATGCTCTAGACATGAATTTGGAATTAGATTGGCCATGGGACAAAACCAGTGTTGGCTAGATATGTGGAAAAGTTCAAATATGCACATGCATAGCATTAGAGTCATATTCGGAAGTTTTTAAAATATATATATATGTCTATATGCATAGGTAATCAACAGGAGGGTGAAAGCATGATAAAGTATACAATTCAATTACCTTGGTAGTCTACTTGTCAAGCTAACAAGAAGTAAGATTAAAACCCATCATAAAATTATTATACAATTAATATTTTTGCTTAAATCATGAAAAAAGATATTGTTTCACTATTATGAATTAACTTTTAAATTCTATGTTGTAAAAATAGGTTTCAAGTAGACTTTTCTAAATGTAAATAGATTTTGAAGCCTATTTTGAATAATGTAACATTCATTTCAAGTATGTGTCTAGTATTTTCTACCAAAGAGAAAATAAATTTTATTTATTTTCCTTCATTTGAATATACAATGATCTTTATGTTATAATTCCACACATATCTATTTTCTAATTTTCTAATGAAAAAGTACTTTTGAACACCATATTGGTTAATCAAATTCAAAAGTATTTGTTCCTTACTTTATTATTCCAAAGTTTATCAAATTTTGTATTCAACTTTTAATATAAACCCAATGGAAAGCACTGTGGTTTCAAAATGGAATTTAATTAAAATTTGAATATATTTTCTCATGTTTTCATGAAAACTATCTCTTTTTAAACTTGATATTTTTTCATAACTTTTTTTGTATAAAATACCATGCTTTCACCCAAAGGGGCATTTGTGTGATATGTATATGTGTATCCGTATTCGACGAAATCCGATTTCAAGATATACATATCTGAAAATGAAGGATTGTGGGGATTTCGAATATGAATTTTCACTATGCATATGTGTTGTGTCACTATGCATATATGGGGTTTAGGGTTTAGGGGACAGCGGATACAACATCTCATTCATTACAAAAAGTTGGGGGGAAGGTTTGTGCCATTGTTGTTTAGTTTTTCATTTGAAAGTTTTTGCAAGTTCTTATAGGTTCCTGCATTAATCCATTCAAATGCATTATAACAATTTACATCTTACAATTTGAAAGACATTCAAGGTGCGTGAAACCATTACTTGAAACTTGTAAAATCTGAAGCTAATGAACACATGATAGTCCCATGGGAAAGGATGATACCTATGCCAATCAAGTTACAACTTCGCTTGTTTCATTTACTTCCATACATGTTGAAGAAATTTCATTGGGAGAGTTTTTCCTTGGATGATTTCAAGGCCAAGCTTGCAAGCTATTGGGCTTGTTTAGAAGGATGGGATGAATGGGTTGATGTTGTGTTTATGACATCATTTGGGTTGTGGATTCATAAAAACCAAGTAAGCCAGTCATTGGTTTATGAAATCCATGGTTTAAGGTTCGTTCGTTTATGCCATGTCACATATCATTTGGTTGGATTAATTTGTAACATGTTACCTTGGTTTGATTACTCTATAAATAAATACCTATAGCTTACAACTAGTCTCAAAATTCAATCTTTAAATTACATTCCATTTATTTTCATGTGTAGCACTTTCTATCATGTCACATTTTGGTTAAAATGAAATAGGTATATATTTTAATATTGAAATTGATATAACCATGGTATGAAATTGATATTAATTCATGTCCTTACTAAGTAGGTATTGGTACAAGGCTAGTTTCATTTCATGTCCCAACTAACATGCATGCATTGTGTTGTGACCTTAGCCTTCGTTTCATGATTAAAGTTGAAGTATGAGAAAGAAAATCGAGTTGAAAAAATATTTTAAGATTTAGACACATTTGCATGTGCAAGAATAAATTCATCCTAACACTCCCATTTTAAAATTGAAATCCCATGGTGTTTTGAATATTTGAAACAAGGTTTGAAGGATCAAAAGTTGCCCTTGAATTATGCACTCTTTGGAAAGGTTTTGAAAACAAGATATCCAAAGATAGCTCACATTTCCAATTTTGAGATTTAAAGCACAAGATATGACCATTTTTATTCAAACTAGCAAGCCATTTAAACAACCAATAGATGGGTTCAGATGATCTCCAAATGGAATGTGTGATATGACATTGGAAAGGTCTTTTCTTTGGTTACAACTTTGCCCTTGAAAGTTCCTAAATTGAAATTCATATGTAAGAATTATGATCCCACAAAAGAAGAAGACTCGTAATTTAATAATTAAAATAATTAATTAAGACTCCCATTTTGGACTCCTTGCAATTTATAGCACTTCAATCTAATCTTCACCATCATCTATAGAATATAGTTTAATGAAGATAATGGTGATTTAAAAAAAAAATTGGGTTGCGTTGAATCATGTGAGTGTTTGTTTCTTGTGATTTAATCGGTGCACCATTTTTATTCTAATTTGCACTAATTGCCTTTTCTCAATTTGTGTAAACTAGCTTCACCTTGAAATAACATTTGTAAACTTGTCCTAGTCCCATCCTAAAACTTTCATACTTCTTTTTTCTCTAGGGAGCTAAGGAATGCACCTTAGGTTTGAATTTTATTACAAAAATGAAAAGCATGTTTTTTTACCTAGATACCATTTTATAAACTTAAGGGTGCATCATATTTAAATTAAAATCAATGTTTTATCTGAATCAAACTTTTGTTATTTTCCAACAAAAAAATTACATTTCTTATTTTAATGTAAATTCAACTAGTTTTGTTAAGTTATTTGCTAAATTTCACCAAATTTTGATACCAAAAAAGTGGAAAAAAAAATGCTAACTAGGATAAGATTGGTATTGCCTTAGGTTACACAAGTTTAAATGATTATTTGATATGAAGACCAATATTAAATTATACATACTAACAACCTAGTACCAACACTACTCCAAAGTAGTCTTGACCAATGTTGAACAATTATTGAAAAATCAATTGGTTATTGACAAGGGTTCAAATGTTGATTATTATTAACATTGTCAAGTATTGCTTGCAAGACATTAATTTCATGTATTTTATTATTAAATGGTTTGAATCCAATTTAATGTGAATGAGGTTTTGATTTTTCTAGTTTGGGGGGGTGGGGGGTGGTTGTGGGGTGAGGGTTATCACATGACGTGATTTTGGAATCTCATTTTATTGTTTTGAAATTTCAAAACACACAACAAAAATAGGCATGTGTGTTTTGAACTTGAATTCTCATGGATTGTAGATGAGTTTTCTTAAAACACAAAAGATGTGATCTATTGATAGTGCTAGGTTTTAAATTTTAAATTTTGCACTAAATAAAAAGTTGCAAGAAAAAGGTGATGTAACGAGAGCATAACTGTAACAAGAGACTAATCTTGGGGAGGAATTTTTTGTTTTTTTCCTTGTTCTCAATGTGTTCCCATCACATTCTTAGAAGGTTCCCCAAGTTCCCATGTTGTTCTCCCAAGATGTCTCATATAGCACCTCAATTTTATCCCATATGGTTTGTTGAAAGTTTAACTGCCATGTATATAAACTAAAAAGGTGGGTAATAAGCAAACACATTTTTTTCTATTTAACAATACGGGGTCAAAAGAGGTGCTTATATTGGGGAGTACCCAATGTTCCAAAAAAATCAATGTTGATTTAATCATCATGATTCCTTCCCCCCAAAAAATGTAAGGGCACCCATGAACATATAATGTGAATCACATTATTAACAAACACATTTTCTTGAATGAGAGTGAAGCAAGGAGATTACACTAACATGACATAAGTGTGCATCATGTTGAATGTGATAATTAGTGTATAATGATCCAGGCTCAAATAGGGGTAGTAGGGGTGGAGCTGCTAACATGGGTTGAACAACATCCTTCAAAATGTGAAACCATATGAACTAGTTGGAACATCAAGCAAGGTTTTTATTTTTCCCAATTTCATGATGTTGCCAAAATGATGATCATCCACAAAAAGATTTAGCCAAATTTAAATATAAATTAGGTATGAAAGTAAAAGAAATTTCAAGACTCTTTTACATTTTTAGCTACATGTTAGAACCCAATAGAGAAATCTAGAGATTTTTCAAAAAAAAATTCAAAATCTTTATATTAAGAGGAAAAAAAAACATTGGAACACCCATTCAAATCAAATTTTTAAAGTGCATTCAATTGGCCAATAGATGAAAGTGGTTATTTCAAGTTGGAAAACCCATATAAATAAAGTTTTTTCAGTGCATTCAATTGGCCAATAGATGAAGGTAGTTCTTTCAAGTTGGAACACCCGTATAAAAAAAGTTCTTGGAGTGCATTTAATTGACCAATACATGAAGGTAGTTCTTTCAAGTTGGAACACCCATTCAAATCAAGCTTTTGGAGTGCATTCAATTGGCCAATAAATGAAGGTAATTCTTCCAACTTGGAACAATCGTATAAAGAAAACTTTTGGAGTGCATTCAATTGACCAATAGATGAAGATAGTTTTTTCAAATTAGAACCCCCAATCAAATCAAGCTTTTGGAGTGCATTCAATTAACCAATAGATGAAGGTAGTTCCTCCAACTTGGAACAACCGTGTAAAGAAAGCTCTTGTAGTGCATTCAATTGACCAATAGTTGAAGGTAGTTTATTCAAGTTGCAACACTCTGACAAATAAAGCTCTTTGAGTGCATTCAATTGGCCAATAGATGAAGGTAGTTCTTCCAACTTGGAACAATCGTATAAATAAAACACTTGGAGTGCATTCAATTGGTTAATAAATGAAGGTAGTTCTTTCAACTTAGAACAATCATATAAACAAAGCGTTTGCAGTGCATTCAATTGGCCAATAGATGAAGGTAGTTTTTTCAAGTTGGAACCGACAATCAAATCAAGTCGTTGGAGTGCATTCAAATGGTCAATAGATGAAGGTAGTTTTTTCAAGTTGGAACACCCATCCAAATAAAGCTTTTGTAATGCACTCAATTGGCCAATAGACGAAGGTAGTTTTTCCAACTTGGAACACCCACTCAAATGAAGCACTTGAAGTGCATTCAATTGGCCAATAGATGAAGGTAGTTTTTTCAAGTTGAAACACCAAATCAAAACAAGCTCTTGGAGTGCATTCAAGTGGCTAATAGATGCAGGTAATTCTTTCAACTCGGAACACATGTCTAAATAAAGTTTTTGGAGTGCATCCAATTTGCCAATAGATGACGGTAATTCTTTCAACTCATAACAATTGAATAAATCAAACTTTTGGAGTGCATTCAATTGGCCAATAGATGACGGTAGTTCTTTCAACTTTGAACACCCATGTAAATCAAGTTCTTGGAGTGCATTCAATTGGCCAATAGACACAGGTAGTTCTTTCAAATTGAAACACCCATTCAAACGAAGCTTTTGGAGTGCATTTAATTGGCCAATAGATGAAGGTAGTTCTTTCAAGTTGGAACATCCGTATAAATAAAGCTTTTGTAGTGCATTCAATTGACCAATAGATGAAGGTAGTTCTTTCAACTTGGAACACCAGAATAAATCAAGCTTTTGGAGTGCATTCAATTGGCCAATAGATGAAGGTAGTTCTTTCAACTTGGAACACCCATTCAAATCAAGTTGTTGGAGTGCATTCAATTGGCCAATAGATGCAGGTAGTTTTTTCAAGTTGGAACACCCATTCAAATCAAGTTGTTGGAGTGCATTCAATTGGCCAATAGATGAAGGTAGTTCTTTCAAGTTGGAACACCCATTCAAATCAAGCTCTTGGAGTGCATTCAATTGGCCAATAGACGAGGATATTTTTTCCAAATTTAGGCATTGTGTCAAATCAAGTACTTTTAATTGTAAACAATAAAACAAATTATTTGGCAACTTTCGAATCATGCACTTTTTAAAGCACAACCATTTAACATTATTCAAATTTCGCCCTTGGATGAATTTTTTTACAATAGTTGGTGAGGCTTCTGTTAGGTCAACCAACCTAAGTTTATAAAATCCCTTTGAGCCAATTTGGGACAATGTAGGCAAATCAACACATTTTTTCAATGAAATGCCCTCTAGATTTTCCACCACCTATCACATGAAATGAAAACAAAAGGATTATCAATATAAAAGAACATTTCATCGTAATGCCAATGTGTTTTTAAAAAAACATGTATTTATAAAATCAAAATTGAAAGGTAAAACATTTGATTTTGGACATAATAAAAAAATTCAAAGGAAATCAAAATAAAATTACAAGATTGAAATAATATGGTGACAACTTCATCTTTTTGTAAAAAGAAATTTGGCTTATTTGATTTCCATATAAAGCGATTTATAATTGGAAGTTCCATTGCAATATTTTGACCCATGTCTTGTAATTGTTCATGTATGTCCAAGATTCCACCTTCTGTCCATTGGATTAAAGATTTATGTTGTAAATTTTGTAATTCAAAATTTGGGTGTAAATAATCTCCGCTCCACACTCGACAAAGTGTACTTTTTTTCAAACCGCCCAAAAAACAAGCAATATCCAAAAACATGTTTTGATGTTGCTTATCCAAGTAGTCATAAGAAATTTTCAATTTATTCCAAAGTTCATTATCATTGTCCCCGGTGAAATTTTGCCCGCTTTTCAATTTGCTCAATGCACCTTCCCAAATTTCTAATTCTTTAGTATTGCACAAATGAGAACCCAATACTTTAAGACTTAAAGGGAGCCCCCCACAAACTTCTATAATCTTCATACATATATCTTTGAAATCTTTTGTTGGAACATGATTTGCATTACCGAATGCATGGAACATAAAGAGTTCCCTTGCTTCCTCTTCCTCCAAAGGTTTCATGACAACTTTTCCATCTTCACTTACATGAGATTTCAGATATTACCAATTTCGACAATTCACAAGTATTTTGCTTTTAAAAGTTGTATTCCTTGCACATTTATTAATAACAAGTTGCAAGGATGTAAGGTTCTCTGCGTTACCAACATCATCCACAACCACTAACACTTTCTCCGATATCATACATTGCTTAATTTGTTCAAGGTCTTTTTTATTCACATTTTCATCCTTGCGTAACCTTTTGCCACACAAATCATGTAGGAGTTGTTTTATGACATCATTGATATTGTCCTTTGATTTCACATCCTCCAAAAAACAAGATTTGTCATATTCGTTGTGAAACAAATGATAGAATTTTTTGCACAAAGTGGTCTTCCCAATCCCACCCATTCCGACCAAACCAACAATAGATTCCTTTGGTAACAAGATGTTTATGTCTTTTGCTTTCTTAATCAATGCCACTTCATGACATGGCAAAGGTGGAAGCAATATAGTTTTCTGTCAAAATTCACAAAATATAGGTCATTTATATGTTTTTTTCTTATTTGATAACCAATATATATTACATTCCATATGCGATACACCTCAAGAGTGCTATGACCTAATGTGTATCAAATTACATGGACATATATGAAATCAAAAGACTTAGATTTGATGTTTTTACCTCCATACATATTTTTAAACATTTTAACAATAAAGAATAGCTTGGATGATCTTTGTTTGGTGGCTTGCAAATTGTCAAGTGATGAGCGTCTTCAATTTTGTAATGGTTGTTGTTTGATAATTGAATAGCTGAGGTAAATGGCACTAAAATTCCCTGCATGTGCAAAAGATTAAATTAATGGAGCTCATTGACTTGTTTGTTTACTTATGCTTTAACTTATAAATAACATAATAATTTCAAATTGTGGTGGAAACTATAGCTTATAACTATTAATGTTTGAATAAAAATGAAATATTTTGTGTAAAAGTAATTTCCTTCCACCCTTGGGAAGCAAATTATATAAATACATCACAAAGTTATTGGTTTAAAATTTCATTAATCTTACATGTTTTAATGATGTTATGATTTTTCTCACAAATATTTAAATGGGATTGATTTGATGAAAGGAAAATTTAAAAATAATGTCCTACTATTTTAAATTAATCAAATTTCCTTTGCATCAATAGTAATTCATGAAACAAAGTTCATAAAACACATGACCCATTCACCACATTAATATAGTTAGAAGTATTAAGTACATGATCCCACACAAGTTTTGACAATACAAAAAATGTTCAACTAATGAACCTAGTTGGATAATTTTCAATGTGGTGAAATGAAAATTTTACCCAATTTTCATCAAGTGGTAATCCTTCGCCAAATGCATAAATGTTGAGGTCATCATGAACTGCATTTTAAAAATCCGTTGAAAGGTGTTCCATTTGTGGGTTGAAAGATTTTAAAATTTTTTAAAAAACCAGATTGGGTTGCATACTTGCTCATTGTGATGATTGTTGATGTTGCCAAGTGAAATAATTTGATAAATTTTGGGGACCACCAGCATGTGGTACACCATAAAATACTACACCTTTAACATTGTTCAAAAATGTTTTACAACATTTGTGTATTTCATCATCCAAATCATTTCTTGGATTTTTATTTACACGTTTGTGAGCTTCAACCACCAAGCTTTTGAGTACAAGACCTCCAAAACTGTAAGCAACTAATGCCACTGGTCCACCCCAAAGAGATTGATAACTACAAAATATTCAACAATGCACCAAAATTCCATTATCAACATTGTATTAGCATGTATAAGTTTATCCTATTATTTCTAATTCACACATGACCTAAGCCATAAGCTCATAATCGATTTGCTTGTCATTTATCATTTATCATTTATTATATCCATCAATTTACTTTAAAAATGTGAGAACCATGTTTTGGTAAAACAATTATTATGTACAAGTATGTAGGTGTTTACATTTTTCTGTTGATGTACAACTCATCTTCTATGTGTTACCTTGGAAATACTGTTGAAATAAAAAAATTAAATAAAAAAAGATTTGCCCTTTTTTTGAGATTTTTTTTTTGCAATGAAGTGGATGCAAATTTTCTACACATGTACTAATTCAATTCAATTCAATTCAATTCAATTGCATTACCAAAGATAATGCTTCAAAAAGTGTGAATTAAAAATTGCCATCAAAACCAAACTAGTTGTACCATGAACTTATAATATGAACATAAACTTTGTTATTATCTTCAAACAAGAACATTTGCATTTAAGCCCCAATTTTTTTTTTCTACATGAATTTAACAATTCAAATAGATGGAAACTTGTTGGTGTGTACTACAATATTAGCACGCATGAACATTCAACTTGTGCAAAACATTTTTAAAATTCTAAAGATGTAAACAATTATCTTTGATGTACACAAGGACAAGTAATTAATGTGTCCATAATAGAAGAGATTGTCACACCTTGAATTTGTAACCAAACTTTGAACGAGGTTTTTGCCAATTTCAGTCACATCATTGTGAACATTTGCCACAATGTTAGAATCATAGGACAACGATAAAATTCGAACATTGTTGTTCAAGTCTTCGGGTAACCACTTTTCTGGCCAACATATGCACTCTTCTCTATTGTTGGTGGGGAATGTTGTCCATGTTTCCGTCCATTCATCATTTGTGCCAAAAGCAATCCCATGGAAAAAAACTACGGTCAAGTTTGGATTATTGGAATTACAAATGGGATTTAAATCATGTACTAAATATTTCTGCAAAGAACATGAAATGGAGTCAGCACAATTCTTCAAACATCTTTTGAAAATTATTTGACTATACATTAAATTAGAGAAATGCAATTTACAATTTATGGTAGTTAGATAAAGGCAATAAGTAATTGAAAAGATTAAGTTTAACGAAGAGACAATAATAGATGAATTGAAGAATACCAAATCTATCTTGCATGACTAACAAATGAAGATCATTCACATGTGTCATAGACCTCAAAGTTTCAAAACATAGTTCAATAAGTACATATTATTACGTTGTAGGTGGAACATATGCCAATCAATAAAGGATAATGCTAAAAATTGGATTCTTTCAAGTTTGGGTTAATTAATTCAAACATCTGGTTTGGTTCGTTTAAATTTCATGACATTTTCCCCAACATTTGGGCCACTAAGGCCTCCAACTCTTAAGGAATTGGGACACAAACCCAATAAGAATGTTCAAGAGCATTTTAATTATTTGCCTTAGGTTGTTGGATTAAGCCTACGCATTGTACTTAACTCATAATCTATAATGAAAGCTCCAATCCTTACAAGTTCAATATATTCTTAGTCAATGACAATTGACAAATTTTCCTTTCACCAATTCTACTTGTTATATAGCAACTTAGTTGCCAGCCTAATGTAAGAGGCTATAATGATGACTTCATTTTCTATTGTTTTTATCTAAACAAACAAACTGGAAAGTAGGCAAAGTGAAAATGTATGACAAGGAAGCTTGTAAATGATTGACAACATTCAGGTACCCTAATGGCTAAAGGGTATGGTTGTGAAGCCGCTAGTTGGGAGTTTTAATATGAACTACACCTCCTTCTCCTTATGCTTTGTGAGGACAATAAGCTATCATGGTTGTAAGGGTCAAGGAAAATTGTCAACACCCAAACAAAATTAAAAAATAAAGAAAAATCAAACTTCAACATATAACTTGGGAAAGCCCAAGAAAAAACTGTGCAAAGAAAGCTCGTCATAAGGTCAAGAAGAAGCACTACATTGTTGTGCCATCCAGAGCTTGAAGAAGCATTTTCAGTGGGGACCAAAGGTGTTTCAATCGTAACAGGTATCTGCACAACATCTTTACATGGGAAAGCCCAAGAAAAAATAGTGCAAAGAAAGCTCATGAGAAGATCAAGAAGAAGCACCACATTGCAGTGCCATCCAGAGCTTGAAGGAGCATTTTCAGCGGGGACCAGAGGTGTCTCAATCACAGGAGAGATCCGCACAACATCTCTCTTTGTTTTTGGTGGCCCTTCTGAAAGATCAACTCCTTTTCGCTTGAGGCCATATGAATTTCCCATATTTCGCACAACTGAAATTCCTATTGCTTACTGATCTCATAAATAATTTTCTCTTGACCTTTTGGTCTCATAAAACCTGCTACAAATCCTTTGCCATCGCAATAGCATACACAAGGTATGATGGGTGTCCCTCACATCGCAGATTCCCGCAAGCTAAGCTGATATTTCCACTAGATCTCCCCAAAAAACATCTACCCCTTTCCTCTTCACGATCTCCCTGGAATTCCCACTCTCTTCTCTTACTCCTTTTTCGACTATTCTCACAGATGTTTCTTCTTCTTCATTTTCTCCTCCCCCAGAAACTTCTAGAAGGGGGTTTTGCCGTGATTCTTCAGACTGTAGCATACGCGCTTTACCAATTTCTTGGCCATTGAACAATTCATTACTTTCTTTTTTGGAACACGTCTCTATTTTCTATTCATAGTTGAGGATGGAATATCCAACGTCACCTTGAGACTTGTCAAACACGCTTTACTTTTTCCCTCTGGCCTCCTCCATTATTATCATCATGACTTTTGTTCACATCCACACACCCACCTCTCTTTAACCAAAAAACTATAGCCAAAAAGAAACTTAGTCATAAATTTTAAAAAGTGCTAAAATCAAATGCTTTTTGAGATTCTCAATAGCCAAAATTCAACCAAATTCAAAGAAAAATCGTCAGATTTTCACACACGGTTTTCAAGTAGGTAGCCAAAAATAAGAGAAAGATGTTTAAAATTTTCTAATGCCATATTTAGCTCATAGCCAAATCTGACTAAATCTTCCTACCGATGATAGCCACTTGGGCTATATGTCAAAACTGACCCAAAAAATTATTCGTCCACATGTTTCTTGCTGTTTGTTGATTTCACCCAGTGCATTATTGAAAGCGTTCTGCCAGATCTCATATTGCAGGCAATGCATGATTAACGGGGCCTTGCGGGAACCGGCGAGGGTGAATTGACCCCCACATTGGGATCACCAGAAAAACCCCCAAAACCCATTCAAATGTCCATATTAAGCCCCAAAAATTATAGATTTGGACTTTGGGACCCCAATTTAGTCTAGGGAAATGATATTTATAAATATTTAGAATATTTATGAGCAATTTAAATGGGCTTTGCGGGGTCAATTTGCCTTGGTCAGGTGAACCTGGCCAATATTAGAACCCTGGTGAAAATCCCAAAGTTTTTGGGGGCAGCTTCAAAACATTATAGATACATGTAGCATCCTTAGACAAAATCAGGGTCTCTGAATCTACAACCCGAAACCCTAAACCTAAACCCTAAACCCAAGAGCCCTCACTCAAGAAGGTGAGTGTACCAGTGTAGGTGCTGGTTCACCCTGGCCAGTGGCTATGATTGGAGGAGCCTGGGGGGAGAAGGAAAATTACATGGACGGTCATAGCAACTAAATCCGGAGTGGAAAAACAAAATAAATTCTGTACAGAGCAGTGATTTTTCTTGGTGAGTTTTCGCAATGTGGCTACAAAATGTTTTTGAAGAAATTGGGAAAATTCGTTTCAATAATGTGTGAATGCGAAAAAAAATGCTCAAAAAATGCAAAAAAAAGGGACAAAGTTCAGAAACTGCAAAATTGAGAAAAAAAGAAAAAGAAAAAGAAAACACTGGTACAGAGGTATATATGTGTGCACTCTAAATAAATTATGGAAAAACATGTTGTGAAATTAAGGGTGACTTTAGACGAGGGTCCAAGGTCCAGGGACCGATGAATTCAAGCAATCTTATTGGTCAAAAGCTTTAAATTGGTCCCAAGGCCTTTAGATGAGGGTCCAAGACCAAAAAGTGGCAAATTGAGGCTAATATGGCACCTCTTTTGGAGGGAAAATCAATTGGTTCAGACCAAAAGACAGTGCCAAAAGGAGAGCTCCTGATTTGGAGAATCAAGAATCAGGTTAAAGACCCAGGTACACTCCAACTCAAGGGTTCAATTTGCTTCACATGAGTCCAAATTGGTTCCTAGGAAATTGGACCCTGGACCCTCGTCTAAAGTGGGCCTCCTAGTGTAATTCAGCCCTTGGGGTTGATTTCAACTTTTACACCAATAGAAATGCGTGATTTGAGTTGAACATCGGCCTCCACTCCGAATGTAAAGTGGGCTTAAGAAATGCTCCACAAGTGCTAGGTATATGGCCCTTGACAGTAAATTTTGGTTTAGCACAATGGTTTTGCCTTGGACATATTTCGTGATAATATCAAGGTAGGCAAAAGGTTCAACAAAGGACAATATTTGTCGCAATCCTACTTTGAGAGAGTGTGAGGATGAAACTCACACTCCCGAAATGGGGATTTGGGAGTCCTTTGGGACTCCCGAAACTTCAGAGTTTGATTGTAAAGGTGAAAACACCTTGCATTGAGGTGTTCTTTATGTCATTAGAAAGCCATCAAAGTGTAAATGACGAAAATGGGTTCGCATGGGCCATTTGGACATCTGCAACACACATTATGGCAAAAAGAAGGGTCACTAAAAAGTCAAGAATCAACTCAACCTTGGTGCATGCAGGTGTAGTGCGATACACCATTGGAAAGCTCTAGAGGAAAGCTACAAGTTTGCTTTGAACCTCATCCCAATTGGAGGTTTGAGCAAAGAGTTATGACCTTGCAAAGTCTTGAGAGTCCAAATTGGAATAGTTTTGGGACTCTTCCTTGGTTGGGAGTCTCGGGACAAAAAGCCATTCAGATGTAGGTGTCACAGAGAGACACAAAGAATGCTATATGGGGGAAGGTGGTGGCATCCCTCGAATCCGAGTTGTGGTGAATTTTGTGAGTCCAGAATCGCTCGTGGCTTGTCTTAGCACTAAAGGTGCTCCAGAAATTGCACTAACCAACTTGCTGGTTGGTTTGATGCAGGTTCGAGTAAATAACTAAAGCTTGTAACTCTTCCTACTCCCATCCTAGAGCTTTAGCACACCCCTCTACCGTTTCTAGTGTTGAGAGCTGGGAGCGTGCCCTGAGTTCCTCACAATTCCACTATTTGAATAACTTAGACCCATCTTGGGTCTAACTAGGAACTTCGGAGCGCGTCAATACCTACTGTTGATTGTTGTTGGATAGACTCTTAGACCGGTGGTTGGTCCAAGTGGGTTGGTAGTACCTATTATTGGTTACAGATCATTTGTAGTGTCAGTTTTAGTGTGGGGTTGGAAAAAAATAAAAGAAACTAATCCTGGTTTTGGGAAATATTGTGTTCCATTGCCATATATACATAGCACCTGTGGAGCTACTCTAAAAGATGATTTTAACTATAGTAGAACCTCCGTATAAAATACACCCTATTTGTTTTTTAAAAAATCGTCTTGTACCTTATAGAATATGTTTACTTTATGTAGAGAAACCCTAACCATAGGAAGAATCCTTAACCTTCAACCCAAAATTTGAAACTATTGCTTTCTTGCAATTGTAGTTCTTTAAGTTTATTCGATCATTAAAAATACTAATGTATCTTTGATTGCTTTAAAACAAAATTATAAAGGTTTTTGAAAGTCGCATTCAAGCTAAGTAAATCGAGCTCCTCAAAGAAAAGTGAATGTGCTTTCTTGAACGAAATCAATTAAGTTACCATGTTTCTTGCTTCTACAATAGAATTGACTTTTCGAACTTCAGGTTGCTCCAAGTCTTCTAATTTGATTACTATTTCTTCTACTTCGTCATCATCAACTACGTTAGTGTGCTCTTCAACTAGTTGACAGACAAGGTTTTGTTCCTCAACAATCTGGAACTCTGGTAACTGTTCCTCAATGACAAGATTGGGTTGTGGGATGCCGATTCTAACTGCAAGTGCTGCAAGCTCTTCTTCTTGTGTAACAATCTCGTTGAGTTATTAAACCTCTTTTCCATTGATAACAAAGTCACATTTAGAGAAGCACTTTTGGATTGTCTTAGCTTTCACCATTGACCATGATTTGTTAATGAATTTGATTACATTTAAAACAGTCAACTTTCTGACAAGGTCCGATGCATGTAATGAATCATTGATGTTGTCTAATATGGACAGGACTTCAAATTTCCAGGACGGTGCCTTTAGATTTCAAATGATGCCAGTGTCAAAGGTTGGAAAATTGAAGTTAGATTTGGTGGAAAATAGTGTAGCTCAATGTTCATCAGATTGGTGGCCTCATCAACAATATGCACTGGAGTGTTATCCAGAAAAAACACAATCTTGCACCCTTTTATCTTGAAGTATTCATCAAGTTCCTTCAGGTATTAATTAAAGATCGAATTCGTCATCCAAACTTTCGCACTATTTGTATACTTGACTTTCAATTTGTTCATGTTTTGTCCGCAAAATGTTCTTGGGTTCTTGGATGTCGCAACCCCACTTTGAAGGAAGTGTGAAGTCGCCACTCACACTCCCGAAAATGGGATTTGGGAGTCCTCCGAGATTCCTGAAAACTCAGAGCGCAATTGCAGGGGTCAAAACACCTCGCATTGAAGCGTTCTTTATACCGTTGGAAAGTTCTTGAAGTGTAGATGTCCAAAATGGCCTCGCATGAACCATTTGGACATTTGCAGCACAAGTTATGGTCGAAAGACGAACCGGGAGTCAAACTGGCAATTTGACTCCCAACCACTAAAAGTCGGGAATCGATCCAATCCCGGTGCGTGCAAGTGTAGTGCGACACACCGTTGGAAAGATCTCGAGGAGAGCTACAACTTTGGTTCAGACCTCGTCCCGATCCGAGCTTGAAGCGAGAAGTTATGAACGCCCAAAGTCCCGGGAGTCCAAACCGGGACAATTTCAGGACTCCACTTTGGGAGTCCCGGGAAAAAGAGCCATTTGGATGCAAGTGCGATGGAAAGCTGCAAAGAATACTATATGGGGGAAGGTGGTGGCTTCCCTCAAGTCCGGGCCATGGTGAGTCAAGTGAGTCCAAGGTTGCCCGTGGCTTGTCCCAATACCAAAAGTGTGTAGAATGAATTCTAACCAACTTGTTGGTTGGATTTGGATACAAGACCGAATAACTAAGTAAGCTTGTCCCTCTTCCTAGTCTAATCCCAGAGCTTTCAACACGCCCCTCTCACCCCTTTTAGTGTTAGAAGCTGGGAGCGTGCCCTGAGTCCCCCGCATTTCAGCAACTTGAGTGACTTAGCCCCAACTTGGGGCTAACTAGGGACTTGGGAGCGCGTCACTAGATTTGCCAATTATCCATGGCGGCAATTTCTCTCCCAATGCAGAACACGTTAGGACCATTATGATCCGATCCTTTCCTTGTTTTCCACCCTTGCATGACTACTTGACATGATTCAAAGTTGAATCTGGCAACGCACGAAAGAAGAAACCCGTTTCATCCATATTGAACACGTTTTTCAGATCATATCTAATCAAAAGAGTTTTTAAAGACGATTTCCATTGTTTAGTGCGCTCAAGGTCAGCATTTCCAGATTTTCTGCTGATCTTATATGATTGGACATTGTTACGTTGTTTCCATTTCTGCGGCCACCCTTCTGAAGCTAAAAAGTCACCACCTTCAACTCCCAGTTTGCTAGCAATTTGCTTGGCCTTCCCTTACAAGATTAGTTCGCTTATCGAATATCCTTTCGCGCGAGCTGTTGCGAACCATCTCCATAAGATAACATTAATGTCGCTCTGCTTGACAATTCTTGCTTTTGATAAGGAATGATTTTTTTTGCTTCCTTTAATATCAAGTCTTTGTTCTCCTTAGCAACCTGGACTGTTCCTTTGGAAACGCTGAACTTATCAGTAGTAGCACTTATGTTATGTCCCGCATCAAGATGCTTGATAATGGCCAGTTTCGTGTTCAGATCCACCACCTTCCGCTTCTTCTTTTGAAGCTCCATTGCCAGCAAGAACAATCAATGCCAAAGAGAGACAAATGTAGCTTATACGGAACTGCTTGATCACTCCGTGGCCTCAGGTTGGTGTATTTTCAGTACCTAATGGAGGTGTACTTCTTGTAAAGAGGTTTGAATATAGATAAATAAAGGGGTTTGCGCTATTTTAAAATTTCTGTACTATTTGCTAAGGTGTACTTTATATAGGTTGTACCTTATAGGGAGATTCTATTGTACAACAAAAGTTGTCTTTGAATGTCAAGTGATTTCACTAAACTTTCAATGATTCACTAGTTTAAGTAAATTGAGACTAATTGAAAAATAATGAATTCATTGGTCTTATGAATGGGGAGTAATGAACTGCACCCACATTTTGTAATAATTAAAAACAAACACAAAGTGTTTTTGTAACTTAGTACCAATATAGATGTTGTTTTGGCCAAGGCATAGTTATACCGGATACAGATACTATGCTTGGTCCCATGGCCTTGCGATGAGTGTCGCAGCATGGGAGGGTATGCAGTGTGAATAGTGAAACAGGGGGTGTTCCAGTACCGTCTTTTCCTGAATTTAGGAATCTTATAATAAATTCACTATGTCTTCCCGTCCGTGACGTGACATTCTGCTGCAAAAGCGTTCTGCTGCAGAACCAACCATAGGGAAAAGCATCATCGTCTGCAACGCTTTCTGCGCAGCAACTACTGTCGTCGATGCTGCTTCAAATTCACCGCCACTATAGTTCGTTGCGCACAGGAATGATGAGGAGAAAGTCCATATTTCTTCTTCTTATTCTTCATGCCTCATCACAGAGTGTTTTGGATTTGTTTTCTGACTCAACAACTTTGGGTCAACATTTGCATGATCTGTTTTTTCCACCATTCTTTGCCACTTTGAAGGATACCTTGCAATGC
>Ga0209611_10001453_pt1 | contig 40482 bp, 34 predicted proteins | sample S1TSphgellanicum_3_FD_187693 | JGI IMG/M metagenome (GOLD analysis project Ga0209611, IMG submission 187693) | Host-associated microbial communities from peat moss isolated from Minnesota, USA - S1T2_Fc - Sphagnum magellanicum MG (SPAdes) (version 2) | ecosystem: Host-associated > Plants > Peat... | reverse complement strand
CTCATCTGGTTAGGGTTTCGATAAAAGAGCAGAACATGCATGTTGGAGTGAATTTTTCAGACTTGCCCTCCTTGGACCAAATCTCTTCTTGGACTTGATTGCTTCCCTCCCTCTCCCTCTCTGGTTTTGAGAAGCTGGTAATGTTTGTTTTGACTCAGTGGATGCTTTTCATTCTTCTTGCTTTTTTTTATGTGCACACTTTGTGGGAATGATGTGGATAGCAGATGACCTTGTTGCTTGCTCCTTAGACCAAGTATGATGGAGGTTGTGGCTGCCTTGCAGCGTCCTGCTCGTTCTACACGGGGCAAAAGGTACTTCAAAGGTTTTGTTCTCAGCTACATCAGGTTCATAATGTTCAGAAATGGTTGCATCTTTCTACTAGAGTGGTACTGGCCACTTACTTGAAGCAAGAGCTGGCATTTTTGTGAACCATTTATGAACTGTTCCTGTCTTTGCTTTTGCTGGAATTTGTATTGTATCACAGCTCATCTAGATGATAATAGTGGAAGCATTTTTATGTTTGATTTTCTTGAATCTGTTCTCTCCAAGTTGGATTGGGTCTGGATGGAAGTCTTCCCCAGTTCCTCTCCTCTGGTTCTAGCAGCTGCTGCAAAATCCTACTGAGGACTTTGTATGGTCTTTGGGCATTTGGATACTCAGGCTTCCCTCTTAGGATCTCACTCTCAATTCATGCTCATGTTACAAAAAGGGAGCACAAAATGGCTCACTGATTCCTGCAATCATGTTAGGTCTTTGTATGGTTGCTGGTTGCATACTCAGGTTTCCCTCATAGGGTCTGGATCTCAATGCATTGCATGCACCAAATGGCCAACTGATTGCTGTAATCCCATTAGGTCTTTGTGTGGTTGCTGGTTGCATACTCAGGTTTCCTGCTTAGGGTCTGGTTCTCAATCAGTGCGTTTGCAGCAAGAAGGGAGCACAAAATGTCACCTGTTTTTAAAAGTGGTACAGGTTTTTAACCTGGAACCCCCTAAGCAAATGCTCAGACATGTGAGTTCTCATGTAATTGGAGTTGTTGTGGAGGGTGCAACAGATTGTCAAAGTTGGTGGATGAGGAGGTAGAAGCTGATGAAGAGTTTTGGAACCAAGATGCATTTAAAGAAGTACACCACTTCCCAGCCCTGTTTGCTGCTTTAGTGTTTTCTATTTATCCAATTCCAGGCTACCATTGTTGCTCAGACAGAGGGTTAGGAAGCCAGATTCAGTTGAATGTGGCTGATGTTCTGATTAGACAGTGAAGAAGTGCATGTAATAATGAAAGAACATGATCTTTTTTTGAATTTGGGTGCACCCTTCTGTGTCCTCACTTTGCAAATTATCAATCAGACCAATCAGTGACACTGTCAATTGGTGGCATTGAATTGCAGGATGATGCAGACAATGAGTATAAAGAAGAACTGGAGTTTGATGATGAGTTTGACAGTGACTTTGATGATGAAGTAAGTCTAAATTGAGAATGCAACTGTTTAATGCTTTCCACCATCCAAACATTGGTTTCCAAGCACATTAGAGTTCCATTTTCTTTATTCTCCTCTGATATGGAGTCATGTATGGGATTGGCCTACTATTGCTCAAGTTCTTGCAGTCATGCATGTCAATGGACTCAAATGTTGTAGCCATTTTTTTGTACTTTATCCTCCCTGGATTTCAATGTAGATTCCCATGGGATTAAATGTTGCTTGGGAAAATCTGATCTGAAAATGGACTATATCATTGCTCACAGGGTGTATTTGACTGTAGCACACTCTGTGTTTACCTTGTTGTACATGGATTTATTTTTCTGCAGGAAGAAGATTCTGATGGTGGGGAAGCCGACGAGGAAGAAAGGCACTTCTCTCGAACTTCCCTCATTCTAGTTTGGATGTCTGTGTGTTCTTCTGTCTTTGGATTGTTGTGCTGTTTGTGAACGGGCAGTTGTTTCCTAGTCCCACCATTTGATTTCTAGAGGGAACAAGTTTTCTTTTGTTGACATTAGGCTGGATTATTATCCAGGCATCCAACAAGGAGGAGGAAGTTGCCTCCTGGGAGGAAGCCCTTTAAGAAAGCTGCTTCATCAGGCACAAGCAAGAAAGGTGTTTCCTTTGTGGAAGAAGCTGCGGCAGCAGCAGCTGCTGGGGATACCCCACTCTCTCTTGTAGAACCAGCCCGTCAAATTATTCATCAGCAGAGTCCAGATGACAAGGAAAATGGTGAAACTTTAGCAGTGGATGGAGATGGAGAGAGGACAGTTCGCAAGTCCACTCGAACTGCAGTGATTGTCAAGCAAGCTGAGAGGGAGGCACTACGTGTTGCTCTGCAGGCCACTCCCAGGGTAGAGACCAAAACTTCATCTTGTGTGCAATTTTGCACTTCAACATCTGATTCCCTCTTCCATTTGTTGTAAAGGCTGGTGCAAATGATGACTTTGAAAACAAAACCCACTAGACTCTTCTGACAGTTTTGGCCTCATGGAGTCTGCATCATTCTTGTTCAACATAGAACTGTGATGTTGTTATATGGAACCGTTGTCCCTTTACAGTAGCTTCTCTGCAAGATCTGTGCAGATTATCATTTATTTGTAACATGGTGACAATCAAGGATGTCAGTTAAAATTTGTGGTTAATCACTGTGCTTCTGTGGCTACAAGAGATGCAGCCCATGAAAAAGAAGAAGGGTGAGGAAGAGCGCAAGATGAGTCAGGAAGAGATGCTTCTGGAAGCTGCTCAAACAGGTTGGCTCTGTCGTTCCTGGTTTGTTGTCCGACCACAAGTCTTAAGGGTCAGAGGGTGCAGATCTCTGTGGGGGCAACTGTCTTATATTCTTCTGTATTTAAGTTCTTGCAGATGTCTTCATCTTAATCTAATGACTTGTATATGTTGGTTAACTTGGTGGTAGAGATTCAGAATCGACAATCACTAGAAATCATGTTGGCACGTGAAGAGGAGGTCAAGCGAAGAGCAATTATACACAAGGAAATCTACAATGGTCCTCAAATTCGTTACATTTCCAGAAATGGTGGGTGAACACATCCATCCTGAAGGAGGAAAAATGTGAATAGTTAGTACCAATTTACAGATCTGCACAGTTGCTTTGCTTGTGTACTAAACTGTGGCACTTGTTGGTTCTTCTCTTGTCACATGCAACAGGGTGTATTGTCCTCATAGATATGACAAACAGTGTAGTACTCCTGGCAACTGGACATCGTAGATGTTATTATGAGGCACTAGGTCAGTTCAAGTTTTGGAAGTTAAGCTGTTGTTTTGTTGAATTTGTTGCCAGGTACCAACATTATGGAGTTCACAAAAGTGCTGGCTGTTCCAGAGACCATAAGAGCAGAGGCGAAACCTTGTATGTTATTATCATATCTTTTCAGCTCATGTCTTCTGAATTTTTTCACATGAAGTAGTTACCTCTCCATGGACTTACTACCTTTCTAGTCTGTGTATGTGTGTCTATCTCATTTGAGGAAGCATGTGAAAAAGTCTCTTGTACTAGACTGTCAGAACCTGATTCTTGCAAATATGAGAAATTTATCATCAAACCTTCTAAACTTCTGGTGGACCCTGGAGAAGCAGTAGGTATTATTGTATCTCAATCTATCAGCAAACTGACTACCCAAATAGCTCTTAGTTCTTTCCATAGTCCTGGAACAACATCTATGGAAGTACTAGAGGGTATCCCCAGACTTGAATCTATCATGACTGGCTCATTTAAGAAGTCTTCATCCACTAAAGTGTAGAAGCTCTGTCAGCAATAATGCAGTCCTTTTCCATTTCTCCAAATCGAAGTCTACACCCCTCTTAGACCTACCCTGTACTGGTTGCTTTGTCAGACTGTGTATCGTACCTTTGGATACTGAGTGTGCTTTGTCTTTTGCTTGATGTCTAAAAGCATGATAGTAGCAAACACCTGTCACAACTTTTTGCTCCTATCATGCCACAATACGTCTGTTCCTTGGAGAAACATTTTATCTACTCAGTATATCTGTGTATGCTGTATTAAAAGGAGTTGCATTAATTCACATACTTGTGTCCTTCTTTGGATGTTCTTGACAGTAGACAGGGGTCTCTGACTTTACTATATAGGCAATTAGGACTATCATTAAAACAGCTTTCATCTTACAATATATATAGTTTTCTCATTACCATCTGTGTGCTATGTGGTGAGATATCTTAGAACTGGATTCGATAATGCTCATGCAGATCCAAAGCGTGCTGTCTGTGTTGTTACTGGGCTTCCTGCTAGGTACAGACACTTGTTTCACTGATTATCTTTTGCTTGACAGCCAAATTTTCAACAGACAAATATTGTGTCCAACTTATTGCAGACTGATGTATTGCATCTGTTGTGTAACACTATGCTTGTTCACTCGTTGTGCTTGTTGGATGCATTGTGAATCCATCAATTGAGAGAATCATTGATCAAGAACAATGGCAAGGCTTTAGTTCTCAATTTTGTTGATGCATTGAATCTTCTGTCCTGCCATGTGGTGGGATGGGCAGGTATCGGGACCCCCAGACAGGCCTGCCCTATGCCACCAAGGAGGCATTTAAAGTTATTCGTGATCGGTAGGCCCCTTGGCACATATGTTTAGAGTAATCTCTCACTGTTAAATGTTAGACCTTGAGCAGATTAGAGTAGCACAAGGTTTGGTTTGATGTTGTCTCCAATGATAGTGTACAAAAGTTTTTGAAGTGACCAGCAAAGCACTTAAGAACACAACACAGATGAATAGGTTAGTTATGTGACCTCTGTTAGGCTAATATGAGCAGCTCCTTGTCTACATTTTATTTGGGGTATCCATACTCATGAAGTTTAGTTCCTAAACTTAAGACACCTGTGGGTTTGTGCAGGCTAGGCAAAGGAGGGCAGTCTTCTCAGAGGGATTCATTGGAAAAATCACATCAACGAAAAAGGACCAAAGTGGAGAGGGAAAAACCTGGACCTGGTGGTCGCACCAGTGTTGCAACAATCAAATTTAAGAAAACTTTGAAATCAAATACCCAGGAATCCACACCATTGGACCCTTCTCACATTGAAAGCTCCCTTTTAGAAGAAGAGACACACAAGACACTCGACTCAAATTCAGGGTCAACACCAGAGGGTATCATTGCATCCCTGAAATCACAACCAGTTGCAACATTGACACTGAACACTCTTCCTGAGGACAAAGGCTTTAGACAATCTCCTGAAGAGGAGGGGACGTCAGCTGGTCCAGTGCGATTTTTGGGACCACTACCTAAGCCAATGGTGGAGGCAAATGAAGCAGATTTCATATTGGAAGATTTAGAAGTGTCCCTCCCCTCCAACTTGGAAAGTACCCTCTCACTCCCAATATCAACCATCACTTCCTCTATTGTGCAATCTGGTGATCTCTCTGGGGAGAATGGAGATAGGGGCCTTCACTTGGAGCATGGTATACTGGATTTGTCATCAGAAGAACAAGGCTTGCCTCGATTCTCGGAGGGTTATGATATGAGTTTGGATGTTCCAAGTCATAGTAGTTTGTTGTCACTAGATGTATCATGGTTGCAAAATACTTAAAAGAAAGAAGGTTACAATTTTTTTTGATGGAACTCTTCCCATGACGAGAAGTTTGAAACCATTTTTTTCATTTCTTGCACAATGGATGTGCTTTTGGTTGATGACCCATACTGGTGGGATGAAGTTTTAGTAGCAGTCAGTCTGTAGTCAACAAAGGCACGAAGTTGTCTGGATCATCAGTAGTCTTCATTGAATATCAAGGGGGATGCACCTGACGAGTGTTACAAGTGTACACAAGGTTAGTATTTGTCTACACCCCAGCCCTGAGTTCTTCTATAACTTGAGGTGACAATTTGCATCAAAGTACTCACTTTTAAAACCATGTTCTACTAGATGTGGCTGATATTCTTGTACTAACAGACTTAGTTTCTCAGTCCATCTGTCTGAATTTAGCACTAGCAGAGCATTAAGTTAAAGTGGTGGGGAGAAATCTCCAGCAATCTTACCTTATAAACACATGTTTTCCAGAATCTATGGCTGGAGTCAGGGAGTGACTTTTCAGTTGATCAGTGCAATCTCTAGGAAGATCCACGTTTGCAATCTATCTTCTCTCTGTGCAAACCTTTTTTTCTTTGATCAGATGAAGTTGTTATACCATGAAGACCTTTCTATGGTACCAAGGCCTTAGAAAATACTGGATACAATACTTAATTTTCTCTCCTCCATATACTTGCTGGGGGAAGACTTCAATTACTGTAGAAAGGGAAAGGGTTCTTCTTTCCGACTCTGTCCTCAGAGTTACATTAGGGTTATGCCCGAGAGTATTTGACAGCAGTGCTGCCCTCTATACTAGGCACTAGTATTGTGTCTATCTACATATAGGTTAGTGTGCGGTGGTGGTTTTTCTATTTTGCAGTACAAGAGGAATAGTAGTGTGTTTAAAATGTTTAGTGCCAAATCCACAACATTTTTCTATGTGCAGTTATGGTTGTGAATAGAGATCTCTGAAGATTATGTCTTCTGGTTATGTGGGAATCTTATGGCAAGCTGCAATTTCCCAAAGAATTCTGCTTTTATCTGGTGCAGTTTTTCTCAGTTGATTTTGGCACTGTTACATCTACCAAACATCTTCCTTTCATAAGAAAAAAAAAACTCAAGTAGGGAATAAAGTACACTGGAATCAATCACACAAATCTGTATTGTGGGATTTATGTGATTTGAAAATCTGCCATCTTAATGTTAAGGAGGGTAGTTTGTTTAGTTAGTTTGTTTTGTCACGTTGAGATCTTGCAAAATAATGGGGGGATCCCAGTTGTGTTCCTGTAAAGCCCTTGATGAATAGGGGTGAACTGAGGTGCTTTCATGGAATGTTCTGACTTGCTATGCAGGAGTGATTGAATTTTGAGTATTTTCGTCACTGGAAACTCAGTAAAAATCGAAAATTAAAATTTTAATGAAATTGGGGGTGTGCTGTTGGTAATGTTGGAAAGCCTTTGATGGGTATGGGGGCACCCATATCAAATGGGCATTGAGGTGGTTTTATTATTTTTAGATCTATGGTGCAGCAGTTATTGAAATTTAAGTAGTATTGACAAATCAGTTTTTTAGGGAAATTGAATTTCACACTAATGTCTATACTTTGTAAAATGACATCATGCAATGTTGTTAAGTGTGCAGGCCAGATCGTTGTAGATTTGTTGTTGGAAAGTTGATTGATCCTAGTGTAGTTGGAGAACACATATCAATAGTGCCTCTTAAAAGACAATAGACAACCCTACAAGAGGATTATTGGGTTTAAGAGTCCTCTAGTGGGCTGTAAATTTTTCTTTTTACTTTCATGCCTCGTTTATAACCAAATTTGGCTCAATCTTCTTAAGGATGATATTCACTTTAAGTATACACTATCTCTATAACAGGTTCATCTAAAATTATATCATTTTGGAGGTGCCTAAATTTTAATTATAGAAATTTTCTCAAAAAAAATTGTTTTTGGGGAAAAAAATGAGTCATCTTTTGGAATATTCTATGTGTGAAACCTTATTTTTTCAATTTTATTAATTATTTGACAGAGATTTGCTGAACCTGATATTCACCTTCTGGTATATTTCACAAAACCAAGAAACTTACACTTCCTGAATTCCAGATTTGGTTACGACCTTGTAGTAGGCCTGTCATTTTGGGGATTTGCCTGGGGCCTTAAAGCTTACTCTACACAAGTTCATGGGTTGAAGTTTGAATAGATTGGACGTAACAAATGGACAATTAACAATGACTTAGCTGCAACGACTTCTGTTGTTCCATTGACTTCTTTATAGACAATCCAAGATGTAGCTGAAAATCAACTATAGATCAAAAGATTAGCATAGTTAGCAAAGTAGTTTGGTAGAGAAATTACACACATATTTTACATACTTGTTATATATATGTATACCTGTTACATTGTAACTGACATAAATGGCTTCTTTTCAAAGGATCCATTGGGAAACTTTTATTATGCTGCTTTGTGAGAATGGGTTAACTATTAACACTTGTATCAAGGACCCTATGTTAAGCTGATATTGCCCAGTAATTCCAGCTTTTAACCAGTACCAGCCTGGTAGGGATCATTGTTGGCCAGTTAACAGTTTTGACCTAGTTCTCAACCCAGTTTTCAAGCTGGTTATTAATAACCTACCAATTAGTTATTGATTTTTTGGATAACTGGTTAAATTGATAACTCCTTAATATTGAATTTTCAAAATCTAATAACCTACCTTGATGACTTGATTATCATCCAGGTAGGTTAGCAATCTTTTAATATTAGTAAAAGCTAAATTTTTAATTAAAAAAAAATCTTATAACCAGTGTATAACCAGCAGATAAACTGGTGAATTTCAACGAATTACTTGATAACCTACCCTTATGCAAAATCAGACCTGGTTCTAGGTAACCTGAATTGGAAGCAACAGTATACTGTCAGTTAACCTCTGGTTAGCCCTATTTTGAAGTCAATTTTTTCCAAAAGTCTCAGTTTGTAGGTGATCTAGTTCTGGGTTTGGTTTCTCAAAAAGAAAAAAGGAAGTCAGTTTATGCTCCAAAAGTCAGACCCAATTTCAGTTCAGTTTTTTGCAAATTGAAATTAATGATTCTAGCCCTCCAAACTGGGTAACCCTCAACATTGGTGGGAGCCATTTGATAGTGGACTCATTTGATAGGCTCAAGGTGGACTCTGGGTTATTGTCTTATATGTTTGCATCCATTCAACGGTGGGCTCAATATATGTGAGCCATATTATCATTCATCCTTATGCCATAGATACATTACCTAGTCCCCTTGAAGGTGGCCTCTGTATGATAGCACTATTGGGCATCCATTCCCAAGACCGTTTCAACTTGAGCTTGTTAACCTCATGAATTTATGGGGTTTCATATACCTAGGGTAAACCGATCACCTGCCTATGACCGAACACTTTGGCAGCTCTTACTCAATTCTTTTCCATTTTGAGTGATTTGAAATGTTATAGGAGTGCCTTCTCAAGCTGAACAAATCATCTTTGAAATGCAAAGCCAAGGGATTAACCAAAAAAAAGAGCAGTAAAAAGAATATGTTTTTTTCAATTGCAAAAAACGATTTTTTTCATTTTTTTTCCACTTTGATCCTTCTTACTTTCAAATCTCATAACTTTCTTCTTTCTTATTGATTTTAAACGATTTAAAATTCTATAGGAGTGCCACCTGAAGTTCTACAAATCATCTTCGAACTCTAATAGTAACAGGCAACTTACAAAGAAGTTTTTGGATGTTTGGGAGCTGGCCTTTGTAGTGTTAGGTGGTTTGTTTTTTTGAATTTTCGACCCTCTGTACTTTGGGGGGCTGTAACTTTCTCATTTCTGATCCGTTTTTGACAATCGTTAGTGTGCCAGATGCTTCAAGAGGAGAGGTTCAAATTTTGTTTGGACACCAGAAACAACAGACCCCTCCCCTTGGATCTGGCCTGCCCTGAGCGCTTAAATGTTCGGTCACTGGCCATTCTACCTTAGTGGTACGAATTTTTAAAACGAAATCCAATACCATTACTGTGTCCAAGTGTTGTAACGTGTAGCACCTAGGATGAATTAAAAATAATTTTGAACACAATCCTTAATTTTACCTCATGTTTTGATTCTCATACACATTAATAATTTTTTAAAAATCATATTTTGATGCATGATGGCTTAAATCACCCTATATTTAGAAACATCATTTTCATCCATTTTATGTACATGTTATGGTGAAAAATGATTAATAAAAATAAGGGAAAAAAAAAAAAGTGATGGTGTGACAAGATTTTTGGTAAAAAAATTGAACCCTATTAGTTGATCCTCTATGAATATGATTAAAAAAAAAAGACCTACTGCCAGTGCTAGTGGTATGTTCAAAAGTTGATACTGGTGTGGGGTAATTTTGATTTACTAAAGAGCCTCAACAAGCATCTTTCCATGCTTCCAAACTTGGGAACACAACATTAGGAGTGGGTTGGGACTCCCAACACTCATAACTACACAAACAAACCCACTTGCAAAGACAGAAACAAAGTTAGTTGTTGTCCACGAAGAAACCTAATGGGACTTACTCAAAATAGGAATTATATGGTACATTTAGAACAAGAAATGTGAACATGAATTTAGTCAAGGGAGGTTGCACATTGGATTTGTTTTCTTTAAATAATAATTAATAGTCAAAATTGGTATGGAGGCATACAAGGACCCATGTAATCACATAAGAGACTTCAAGAAAATGGCACAATAGAAATTTCAACTTACCTCAATATGGACACAAGGCAATATCTTTGCTCACAATTGTGCTAAAGTCATAATATGACATCTCACACTACCAACATCCTTCCTATCACAACACCTAGTAGTAGGAGATCCCATCCATCCCAAGCAATCGAAAGTTCTGCCACATCTAATATACATTCTAATAGCTCACAACAAAGTGCATTCGAGGTAGCCATTGAAACTTTATTTAGGCAAGTAAATGAAAGGTTGGAGAGGGGTAAACCCTAAACCCTTTATTTGATTGACTAACAATCAAAAGGAAGGCAACCACTCACAACTTCTAATAGGACAGATAGAAAGGGAGCATGGAGATAACTTGCTTTACAGCAAGAAGAGAGTCGAAGCAAGCTCCAACAAGGTAGGAAAAAAAGAGGAAACTTACTTTCTTCAGCTTTAGATGTCCGCTCCTACATACTATCACTAACAACTGAGCCGAGTGCTAGACCTTCACATGGAGTGAAGCTCCACCATGTTGTACAACAAGACATTATGCATAAAAAAACAGTTCTCATGGCATAACCACAAGATGAAAGTGAAACACATAAGTTGGCACACATATGTACCACAACAAGGAATACATTCAAAGCTTAGAGGGAATGCTAAGGAGTGGTAAGAAAAGGGACAATAGGCCCTAGAATTGTGGATGACATCACTGAAGCTTTGGAAGAACTTTGGATGAAAGAACTCTCGAATCACAACATCCTACTTACTTGAGATGCCCTCTTGGAAAAAATGCAGCCCAAAAAAAAAAAACACCTTCAGGAAAACTACAAGGGACTAAATCCTAGTGAGATTGTTAGGATGTTTAAGGATGCAAATGACATAAATTTATAGCCACATTATGGAGAGAACTCAAACATTGGTTCAACAAATTGATTGAATAGAGTCTTTGGAGCAAGGTATTACGAGAAGACTCCTATCTAAGGAGGATCTTAGGACATGGTTCACTAAGAGCTTCCAAGGTTCTTCCCCTCTTAATCTTAGTGGTCTTTTTCAATATGCTTTCAACTAATTTTTGCTGGGTTTTCCCAACTATTCTTTTTTGGTGTTGCCATTCCTCAACCGTTGGCCTCTTTGTATTGTTTTTTTTTGTTTTAACTGTGGTGAGATCTTTTGGTCTAGTGGTAAAGACCTGCTGAGCTCAAAGTGTTCATTACAAGCTCTAAACATTGTCCATTGCAAGCCCAAAATGTGCATAACAAGACTCAAAGTGTGTATGGGCAGCACTAAGATGTGTGTACGGGCACACCAGACACATCATGAATAAGCAAAAGGGCAGTCATCAAAAATATGAAAAGTAGTACTCACAATAACATCTGTGTGCACATGTAATGTTGGGGTAAGACTTCCTCCTCACATTACCTACATAATTAGTAATTTACTTATGTAAGTGGGTAAGTATCATAGGTAAGTAGGTAGGGTATTTACATGGGTTACTACATAGATATCAACACAGATATCAACACCATCATCAACACAGTTACTACTTAGATAAGGCACTTGCGGTTATTAGGTAGGTGCATGCATGTGGATGCTTAGTACATAGCTAACTACAGTCAAAACAGCCAAAACAGCCAAAAAGGTGTGTCCTGCTCAGGTACCATCTACGCTGCAATGCTGAGCTTTGTGATTCCTGGTTCTCTCTGGCCCTTATCCCCGAGACAACAGGATGATGAGCTTTTGAAGCTGCCAACTCTGGAAATGTACCTAGTGCAGGGGATTCACACTCGGGTAATGGTAAGCACTACAGACATGATAATGATTGGAACTCTTTTTGTGAGATATGCATTCTGCACTACAGACATAAACTGGATGAAACATGAGCAAATTGTGTGCCTCCCACCTTTTACTAGCTATGGTCTCATATCTGGTTCCACCTAATGGTTCGACATGTTTGAAATAGGTTTTGTTCTACTAACTCACTCATGCTCTGGATTTCACAGCTTCGTGACAATTTCTTGCAGGAATAGTTGAAACGGGCAAATTCTGCTTGACTTGAAAGATTCGTGATATATAATAGAGATATCTGCAAATTCACCCTGTGAACCCTGTCTTTGGGCCTCCTTTCACTTCAATATAAACTCATAGTTCATGGCCCTGCCATTAGCCTCGGCCAAAAATGGCAAAGAACATAATTAGGCAATTTTATTTTTTTTGCAACCAATGAGGTGAGGCAGCATGCAATTGGGGGTGGGGGTGGAGGGACTTTTTTTTTTCCCTCTTGTTCCCATCAAGTTCCCAAAGGGTTCTCAAGTTCTCAAAATGTTCCCAAATACATTCCCCAACTGTTTCCAATAGCCTTCAGTTTTATCCCATATGGTTTGCTCAAAGTTCAACTCCCATGTATATAAACTGAAAAGGGGTTAGGGAGGGGGGTGCCAAAGGTTAGTAACCATGACAAAGCACACCTTTATTTCAGGGAGCTAAACAAATTTAGGCTTCTAGGTTGGGGAGTGCCCCAATGTTCCAAAAATATTGGTGATGGACCAATCAAATGGCTCCTTCTTTTGAAAAAAAAAAAGAAGAATTGTGGGGGCACCCCCTCACTAAGTAATAGGACCATCAATTAGGTACCCAAGTTCTCATATTATATACTGCCATTAGCCCATGTGGGGGATATTAACCCATGATGTGAACTAGTCCCTTTATATTGTCATCACCAAAGAGCATGTGGGGAACTGAGGTCTAACCTCCCTTAGCACTGTGGCTGTTGTTGTTGTGATGGTGGTTAGAAAGTGACCACCTTGCAGAACAAGATCCTATCATTGTTTTGTGTTCTTTTTGGTCAGGAAACACAGAGGCAAAAATACATGAAGTTTTTAAAATAATGATTGAAAGTTCTAATTTGGCAGTGACTACAACCTTTGCAAGGAAAATTGATTTTTATTGTACCTCACAAGCTTAATCTATCTATGAAGGAAGGTAGTTTGTTTCATTTTGTAGTTATGAGATTCACCAAACCGGGATGCTTCAGATCATGTTCTTGGTGTCTTTGGAAAGCTCTCAATGAGGAGGGGTCAAGGGGCTTGGTTCCATGATGTTTGGACTTGCAGTGCAAAAGTTCTTGAATATTGAATGATTTTTTATTGAAAATTAAATTAAATCATAGCTGAAAATTGCAAAGGAATTGGAATGTGCCTTTGGTGTTCTTGGAAAGATCTTGATGAGAAGGATTTATTGGAATTTATTTGGTAAGATTTGGATTCAGAATGTGGGAGATATTGATTTTAAAGTGATTTTTGCCACTGAAAATTCAAATAAATTCCAAAAAACCAAGTGTGTGTGTGTGGTCTTCAAGCCACTTGATGTGATCTTCAAAAACTTAGAGATTGGTTGATGCATTCATGGCAACAAGCTCATGCTCTTTACATTCTCTTGCATGCGGTTGCTACTCTCTTGGCTACTGCCTTCCTACTTGAGCTTCTTGCTCTTTTTGTTGTTGTTGTCGTTGCATTTCTACAAGAAGTTCATGTTCTCCAACAATAGTTGGTTGTTGCATTCTTATTGTAACATCTCCTACCCAACATTTGAGCTTTTGCCTTTGCTCTAGCCTCCCTCTACTTTGGTGTTTTATTACCAAAAGTCAAATTGTTGGAAAGAGGCACCTGGGCTAACACATTAACTGTAATTTGCCTATGCAATCTATTTCCTGCTTCCCTCACATTTTTAAGAGACCAGGTGCTATTGAAGATTATTCTTTCTCATCTTTCAACCTTTGGATCTTCATGATATTTGCATTTGCTGCTATAACTGCTCTCTATGTGGTCTTGGTTTCATTCTCTTGCCTTTTGATTTCCCTTTCTTTGTTTGCTACTTCTTTTTGCATAACTTTTTGACGTAAAATGCCCAAGTATTGGTTTGATGTAACAACATGGAACTTGGAGTAGTCTACTAATGGTTCTGTCCATCTTGTTTTCCTTGTAGCATTAACATGTTGGCAATAGGGAACACTTGTGGAGTTCAAGTTATTACATTTTGGACTTCAATTATTTCAACTGTTAATTCTTGGGTAGAGTTGGCTTCAACTTTTGGTTCTTGGGTAGGGTTGGCTTCAATTGCTAGTTCTTGGGTAAGGCTAGCAAGGCAAACAACTTCATCTTCCATGTTGGTTTCACTTGACCTGTGTACTCCTATTGTAGCATGTTCATATCCAGGTTCATGGATATAGTATCGTGTTGTTGACTACACAAGATCATCTTGGGTAGATTCACTTTCATTTTGTGAAGTTGTAGCGATGTTGATTAATTTTGTTGCAGCTTTATTTTCACGCCATTGGTTCCATCTACTGCTCTTTCTAATTGTCCATCTTCATCATTTGATATGTTTAGATCTGATTTTGCTGTATATAGTTCGTTAGGTCTACTTCAATTGTCCATTGCCTTAGGGTTTAAAGGCCATATCCCTATGGTTTTGAACCCTACTTTGATGCTTTGCTTAGATAACAACTGATTGAATGTTCTATCCACCCAACTTGCTAATTTAACCTTGTCTAGCTCTCTATGGTTGTTCCTGAACATCTCTTTCCTTTCTAAAAGCATATTTGAATGGCCTAAAGTAGTTGACATCCAAAAGTGTGGGAAATGTGGGATGGAAGGGTAATCATATCTAGCCCTACCTCATATGCTTGTTCGATTGCTTTTAGAGTAAAATGTGATCCATGTTCGTCCAGAATTAGAAGGTGCATATGCTAATAGAATAGATCTCCTAGTACTAATTGAATAAAGAAAGAATAAAATTACTTGAACAAATAACATGTCATCCATGTGTTTTTTTGCATTGCCATACAAGATCCTAGCTTATATTGTTGAATGTAATCCTCTTTAATCCTTTCACCTTTGAAAATGTAGAAGCCAAGAAGGACGCCTCCAATTACATTTATTACACAATTGACTATCATCCATTCCCTTGACTTCGGTATTGTGTTGTAAACTTGTTGTGATCCCCTTTTTGCAAGCACTCATGCGCTAGATTGTTTATTAGCTTGAATACCAATTTCATCACAATTCCATTTGTGATTTGGAAAATAATTATGTTTGTTGTATAGTGATTGTAGATTATCATAAAAAGAATTATAGGTAGCTGGGGTTATTCCTTGTGCCCTAGAAATATCTAATCCTTCTGCCATGCGAATGGATATTTCAAGGTGTTTTTGCTTAAACCAATGCCACCATGAGGTTCTAAGGATGCCATTCTTGAATGGTGTCGCACATGTTTGTGTTAATTTTGCCACTTTGAGTTTCAACTGATGTAATGAAATTGACAGGTCACATTCTTGCATGCCAAATACCCATTCAATGAGTATTACCTTGTCATCAGTTGATAAGACTCCAAGTGGGCCATGTTTTCTTGATGTAGTATTGTCTATGAGATGGTTTGATAGGTTAGTCAAAGGTATGTTCTAATACCGACTTGCCTTTTTCAACGACATAAACTCTCTTTCAATTGCCTCCATGGCCTCTTTTAAGCCTTTAGTTTTTTAGTTGCATTTTGGACTAATCAGTTGCCTAATAACCTTTGTTGATTTCTGTCGTGGTTGTGATTCAGGTTGAGGAGGCATGGTTTTTTTGTTAGGTGCTAACTGATCTAACATGTTGCTCCTCCTCCTTTGTGGTACATTGAAATTCATCGCTGGTTGGACCCCCCAAGACCAAGCCTCCACCAAATTGGAGGTTCTTGTGCATTACCAATAAGAGGTATGCCTTCGGTTTTTTGAAATTAGACCACGAATACAAAAATTTAGTTAGTTTCGGGTAAATAACTTGTGCATATTATTATTTTTTTCCAACACTTGAAATGAAATGGAACCAGTCTTCAAAATTTGACCAAACCAAGGTTTCATCTTTGGTTTTTGTGCAAGCAATTGGAATGAATCTTTGGCTATGCAACTTTGCTACTACCCATTGCTTGTGATTTCCCTTTCTCCTTTGAACCAAAGGATTGTTCATAGATTTAACAACCCAACGATAATATATATACTTGTTAATTTTTTCTATGTAAACTTTATTTATGTATGAGAATATGGCCTCACAGTTATAAGATCTATTTCTAAATCTGTAATCTTTTCTTTGATTTTCACTAGATGAAGCACAACTTTGTTGGCCGTAGTCTCCTTCTCTACTTTTATTTTTTGAATTGTTATTTTGCTAGAACTAGCTTGTCCTTCATACAACAAAGACCTTAACTTTATAGCACTAGGAACTAGAAGCTCAAAAAAACTTTACAATTCTTGTTCAACATGGACATCTTGGACAAAATTCATGGACAACATGGACAAAATTCCAAAATCAACATGGACAAAATTCCAAAATCTTGGACATGCTTTCTCTCTTGATAGTGAAAACCCAAACTACACAATGCTAGCATATTTATACAATTTTTAAATATCATGTGTGTGCAACTTTTGGCAAGAAAGTTTAACAAGTTACAAGGGGTTAGGCTTCTCTTGCCACACAATTAAACAATCTTCACCCCATAATGAATTACACATGTTTACAAGTTTGACCTAGATTAGTCCTTTCACCAAACACCCAACCCCCACAACAATCTAGAAATGTCCCACACCCTTCTTTATAATTAGGGTGCTCACATTTGTATATTGAACATTGTCAACCCCAATCTTGAACCTAAAAACACTTATTTCCCAACATTTACCAACCCATATTTGTATCCCCATTGATTATTTGTGTTCATGGAGGTGGACATGCCAAAAGTCCTCACCCCCACAACCAATAACTTTAATTTATTAAAAATGCAATATTTGGTTAAAATCGAATGGGATCATGCCCATGACCAAACGTCTATTCCTTATCCATGGACAATTAAATGGAAAGACCAAACACTATTTTCCTTTTACCAATCATTTTGTATTAGGGTAAAAGATGTACATATATATGTGAATACTTTAATTTGTCATAGGGTTGGTAGTGTTCAAAATGTGTGTTTGGTAATAGGTGGGCATTTGGTGATAGGCGTTTCTACCTTATTGAATTAAATTATGTCCCTGAAGATACCCAACTCATAATTGGGGTATAAAAAATAGGTGACAAAGAGTTTTAGGAGTAGCAATTTCATGTAATCAATGAGAGGGTTAGACATGCATCCAAGAAAGTATTGTATTTTTATTTTTATTTTGGTTTTGGGGGTGAAGGAAGGTGGTGTGGGGTTTGAGATTATTTTTTTTGGGTTGTTTTCAATAGGGGACATGTAAAACATCATGGGTAACTTGTGATAGATTATAGCTTACATAAAACTAAGACCACAAGATTTAAATTAATGACATAGATACCACGTAGACAAAATGACCATTGATGGGACCTATCAAAATAAATTGCGACCTTGCGAGGTAGAGTGCAATACTCAAGAAAAAGTTAATTTGAAAAAACACAAAACAAATATACACGTTGTGCATTTTCATTTGCTATGTAAACAAAGTTGATTCTTTTTGTTTCATGTAAGCCAAGAGAGGCATACCCATATAATAGTGCATCAATGTTTGTTAGCACTTTCATTTGCCACTTTTAATGTTTGATGACACTCTCACTTGGCATTGCAATAGAAATTTATAGGTAGATTACAGGGCCTTCAAAAGTGTGTACTTTTTAATAAATAACATTTAGTTCATAAATTGTTTATTCCTTGTGTGTCTCTTGCAATTTGAGGTATGTTTTCCCACCCTGTTGGGGTGGGGTTTGGGGGTGTGTGGGGTTTTAATTGTCAAAAGTTTTGTTTTCCTTTCACTCTTACTTCACATTGTAATAAACATTTCTATATTGAGTGGCGTCCAAAATGTGTGGGGTTTTTTTTTAAATCATTCATGTGCCATTAGAATTTATTTATTTTTCCATTCAATCCCCATCAATGATTTTATTTCAACTTTTTGATGTTGCATCATTGGTTAGCATCCCAAGAAGGATTTAACACTAAGTGGTGACTTATTTTTAGAACTTGTTTAAATATTGATTTTTTTATTAAAAAAAAATGCTACTAAACTAGAATCAAAGTCTAAATGTGACAAAAAAAAAATAAAAATAAAATTTTCTTTTAAATTTTGGTGATTATTTTGGAAAAAAACGATATCATCACATAATATTCCTTTAAAAAAATTGCATAAAAAAAATGTTGATTCCCATCCATTATTCAAAGTTTGCACATTGTTGAAATAGATGACATAAAGACCCCTATGAAATTAGTACCGATGGGGAAATGTCCGAAAGTGGAAGTCTTGATTAATGCAAAAAAAGTAAAAGAAAAAGCTCAAATTCTCAATTGAAAAAATACAATAGGAATTAAAGTTGGATAGATCAAAAGTTGTGCTAAAACATTTCAATGATTATCCAACCAAAAATAAAGTGAAGAAAAATCACAAATTTCAATTCAAATCTAACACCATCATTCTTTTTTCAACAATGGGATTTTAAATTTAATAAAATGGGAGTTACACAAATAATATCACGATTTGTCAATAACTAAAACTTAAAAGTGAGGCAACAAAACGAAAAAGTAGACACTCAATTTGTCAACTAATAAGCTAAAGAAAAGGGAGATGCATAATTTGCCAACTAACACATGTTAAAATGTCAAAAAGCCTTTGACTAAAACTGAGGAGCCATTCTTGAGACCACAATTTGAAAGTACAAAACCCAATCTTTTAAAAATACATACTACGTATTTCAAATAATCGCTAACATAAAAATCATTAAAAATATCATTTATTGTGTTATCTTGCATCATAAGTAGAAAAATTATATAGTAATCTTAATCTTGTATTAAAAGTAGTATAACATGTAATTTTACATCTAAACAATGATGATGAACTAAATATCCAACAACCACTAATTTAATTTCTTCTCATGCATCTTGGTTTGACAACAAATAAGGATGATGATTATCCATTAAATAGGTAAGTAGTTGAGGGAGGTTATTTTTAGTGTTTATTTGAGTACTTTTGGCATTGAAGGACAATTTTTTTTTGGGTACTTAATTTTTCAATTATTTTATAATTATCTTAGGTAAATCAACTTCAATTTTAAAATAATCCTTGAAGCCTTGCATTTGCTAAACAATTCATGCGTGAATCATTTGGTTAATATTTTATCGTAATGATAATCCGATCAAGATTCTCCACTTGCAAACAACACTTCAAAGCTTTCAAGACACTAGTAAGAAGGTTAAACATTTTAATATTTCAATTTGAACATTGAGAATCCCAATAATTTGTTTGGCAAGGAAGCCAACATTTGGAAATTGACTTTTATGGGTTTGATGTTAAGCAGAAGGATTTACACACTTAAATAAGGGAATAAATAACCTTTAAGACAAAAACACCTTTCCAATAACAAGTGTGCTTGTTGACTCTTCCATGGACGTTCCAACATACCAAATATGTTAGTACATTTTCTTCAATTTCAATAGTAGCTCCATTAAATCCATCAATTGGCATTGCGTATATTGCTTGGACAATAAAAAATGTCATCAAAAGGGGGATGACCTCTTTTGAGTTTCACATCAAATGCAAAAGGTGAGTTACATTTCCACACCCCACAAAGTTTTGCACAACTCGTAAGGATTTGAAACAAGGATTTAACATTAAGGCCAACATATTATGAACTTGTCGAGAATGAAAAGCTTAAAAAAATGTTTGATCACCTTCACAACCTTTATTGCAGATTTTTACAAGCTAGAGGTGGAGGCTCACATTACAACAAAAGGTATCCCTATACACCAAGTGATTTCATTGGATTATGAGTGAATTCATTGGTTATAATGAATGGGACCTAGTGGGGAAGCAATGAATTCATTGGTCTAGTGAATGGGGACTAGTGAACTGCACCCACATTTCGTAGTGGTGATAAAATTAGTTTTAATGTTTCATGCCCATCAACAATGAGATTTGTTTTAGCTTTCATAACCACAATTATATTTATTGTTGTAACCAAAACATCTGATAGTTATTAGTAGCCAATGATCTTTTAGCTAGTTCATCACACATGCAATCACCATAAGATTTGAGCATTGAGTGATAGTTTTTACAATGTTTCACATTTGGGCCTTTGAAACTCTTTGCTTTAAAGTTAGTGTTTTCTACCTCCCATAACATAATAGTATGGCTTGTTTAAATTTTAGAATCCTTTGAAACATTATAATTTTGTTGGCAAACCTTATTTTGATAAGAATTTTCAATTTGTGGTGTCACATCCCACTTTCAATGCATGCCTTTTCTTGCTCCTTTGCATATGAGGTGAACATGTACTTAACAAGTAATTGAAAATGTCCAAAGACAAGTTACATGTTGGGTTCATGTTCACGTTTTCAGCTATTTCACCCACTCCATCCACATTTTCATGTACAAAAACCTTGTTTTTAAACATTGCAAAAATGCCTCAAACAAAAAACCTTAATTATAAAACTGAAAACACACACACATGAAATCACAAGAAACCAACCCTAATTGCAAGGCCAAAGACACCAACACATGCAAAATCACAAGATAAAAGGATGAATAACTTATCATTTGAAACTTCTACAAAATTCAAAGCAATTGTTGTTAAAGCAATTGTTGCACACAATGCTCATAAACAATTCCATAAAAAAATGTAAGATTGATCAAAAGGATGAAATAAGAAGGAAAACTTGACAGTTTGATTCCAATTTTCTTTGGAATTGTTGTCACACATGAGATGTGCAAGACAAACAACAATAATAAAATGATTCCAAGCTCAAAATGTAACAATGACACACAACACGAAACCTATAGCTTGAAATGTACCAATGCAAAACTTGTAATTCGAAATGCAACAACACAAAACCCATAGCTTGAAAAGTAACAACATGAAACTTGTAGCTCAAAATGAAGCAACACGAAACATGTAGCTCTTCATGGCAACATGAAACACATAGCTCTTTGCTACAACACAAAACTTGTAGCTTGAAATGTAGTAAGTTCAAATTGTAGCACATGAAACATATTCAATTGTAACAAGATGACAAGACACAAAACTTTGCATAAAGTTGTTACTTAACAATGACAAAAAGCTTCACATTCTTTCCACTCATAAACCTTACTATATAGACGTAAATCATATCCAATCATCTATCTACCATAATCAATGGACATGGTTATCTACTGCAAGGTTATCCCTACAAATATGACTGATGTAAGGTTACTTGCTTAATAAACTCCATTGCTTGCGAATAGGGCCAATTAGGAAAAAAATATAAAGTTTTAATATGATTTTATGCATATCCGATTAATGTGCATGTTGATATTTGGACAAAATCACTTATCCGACCAACATTGGTGATGACCCCACACACCCACCAAATTTCTTTTTGGGATCTTTTTTTTCAATTTTGTGATATTAAAATTTGACTACTTTTTCAAAAAACGAAAAAAAAATTTGAATTTACATTTTAAAAAATATTTTCTTCATATTTTTACCCAAAAAAATTCTAACAAAAGAAAAAAAAAAATCATGACCTACCTAAAATTTGTTAAAAAGATTTGTACCAAAAAAATTATGGTAGAAGAAAACAAAAGGAATTTATGAGCTAATGATTTGTTGTTCAGATTTTGTGCAAAAAATATCTCATAGAAAAAAAAACAAAGTGCATGCCTACTATGTGAAACCCTATCTATAAATAGCTATTAAACATTGAATTGTTAGTTCACTCAAGATAAAATTTTTAAAAAAAATTGTATCACTAAATCTCACAATCCCATTGACCTGAAAACAAATCTTCAAACATGTGTTAAACCCTATTCTCCTAAATATTGAACATGATATGTCTTTATACCATTTCAATGGTTTTTTAAAAAATCCACAAACCAACCGAACCTTACACATTTAATTGTTAGTTCACTCAACATATTAAAAAATAAAATTCAAACCACAAATCAAACAATTTCATTGACCGTAACATTTTTTCTTCACACCTACAAACAAGCCTATTCAACACCTATATATACCTATTATTAAACTATTGTAGGACTTGAACAATTTTGACAACCAACTATCAAATAATTAATTAAATTTTAAATCTTAACTTCGGCACTTGGTTTTGTAATTCTGAAATTTTTGGCAAGTAATGATCATATAAAATAATAAACAATCTCTCTTCAAGGTTGTGGACTAGTTTAATGTGTTTTTTTATTGTCTCAATTTCAAGTCTCAATACTTGGAGGTCTACAATTCAAACTTAACTTTTGATTTTATTAAAATTTCAGCACAAATACTAAATAAATTTTCCAAGATTCATAAATTTTTTCGCAAAACAAAAAATAATTTAATTTATGTCGAATCTGTTCAAATATTACGATAATAGATTCGAAAGCATCATTTAGACTTGATGTTAAGGTTTATAATGTTAGGTAGCCTAACATAACATCTGTAAAACCTATGTTGAAGTTACGAGTAACATAAAATATTAATTATCAATATTAGTGTCCATTCACACTTAGGTTAATCTAAAGCTAAATTAAGGTATCAAAAAACACAAAGCAACTTACATGACAAGATGGATTCGCATGACCATTATGATGAATGTTAATAGTTACAATCAATATTGATTATTACAATTAATGTTAAATATAGTAAACATTGAGTTTAACCCTAGTTTAAAGTTGAGGATCATTTAATATTTAACTAAGTTAAAGGATCATTTTTGAACTCTTTACATAACATTGAGTTAAAGATCTCAAAACTAAGCTTTTGAGCTAGACTTGAATATGAAGTATGGCAAATGGTAATGTGAAGTCAACATCACTTGCCACCAAGGATGCCACGTCATTGGAAATGCTACCAAACACAATGTCATATCATTGACAATGCTAGACTTAGCACTAGGTGTGAATGTGGCTTGAAACCCTTGTTTGTATTCCTCTTTGCATAACATTGAGGTAAGATCTCAAAACTTAGGCTTTTGGGCTAGACTTGAATATGAAGTATGGCAAATGGTAACGTGAAGGTAAGATCACTTGCCACTAAGGATGCCACATCATTGGAAATGCTACCTAACAAATACCATATCATTGAAAATGTTAGACTTAGCACTAGGTGTGAATGCTGCTTGAAACCCCCTTGTAGAAAAGAACAATACGGTCACGGTGATGATGGCCTGGGTATTGGTGCACCAGTCTAGGAGCACTAGAACCTAGAGAGGAGGAGGAGGAGGAAGAAGAAGGGTATTGGGGAATCAGATCCTCAGAATCCTACTTTTCACTTCTCCTTGAATGTGCATCCGAGAATCCCACTTTTCATTTCGCTTTTGTACTTGAATGCTCCTCCTCGTGCTGCTGCTGCTAGTCTGCTGCATGCAAGACACACTCGACTAGCCGCGCAGTGTCCAATATTCTGGCAGCCGTGCACAAATTCAACGGATCATGTACATGATCCCACCATCCCACCATCCTGTACATTAGCAGCAGCTGTAGGGGGTGGCAGTACTGCAACCCGATTTTTGTGGTATAAGTCAGAGCCACTTGCTAATTTCTTGCCAGTATTTTAATATTATAAATAATTGTGTTGCAGTCTAGTGGAGAGGCATTTGGAATGTGTCAAGCTGGTGGGAGGATTTCACAGCTAGCTTGTCAGACAGACTGCTGGAGAAGCTTGATCTAGTGACGTTGCTGCAAGGTGAGATTGATTTGGTCACAGTACTAGTCGAAACTTAATTCACAACTAGTTTTCTTACAACTCCCTATGTGCAATGTGGGAAAGCTCTCAGTTATCCCTGTTACAAATCCCTACTAGGACCAGTGTCAAAGGGAAAAAATCATTGGTTTCCCCCAATATATAGATGCTTTCCAACCAGGGAAAAATTGCCAACTTTCCCCTTTGACATTGGTTCACAGTACCCTTCTTGGTAGAAGGCATAATTGAACGTTCCCTGTGAGGCAGACACCCTGGGAATGTTCCAAAACTCCCTGTGTTGGACAATTCCTTGTTGCTTGCATTTTTAGTCTATCCTTGGTGGTAAAGTTAGACAAGACAATTTTCCCACAAGGTAATTGATCATCAAAGATCGGCTCCTTGTGAGCTTGTGTTATGATTGAGCTCCTTGTGTTAAAATTCTTACGTCTAAGCTTTGTTCTGAGAAGCTGCAGTCTTCAGAGATTGAATATCTGACATGCATACTCAGCTGCTGCTTGTGGGCGTGGGCTATATGCAGAGTAAACTCGTAGCTGCAGATCGCGTGAGTACGTCTTCGCTTACGAGTCCGATCGATCTTCTGCACAGACTCCTGCTGCACACTGCAAGTTACAAGGCAACAAGCATGGCCACGGCGTACGCAGACGAGTTCGCACCTGGGTCGCAACCCAACAACACAACAGTTTTATCGTCGAAGAGCACGGTGATACCTCTACCGTCATCGATGGCATTTGCCAACCCTGCGCCTGTGGGTTTGTTCGCGTTTGCGGTAACCACGTTCGTGTCGTCGTGCTACAACGCTGGAATCTGGGGAGTTCAGGTCGACTCACCGAGCAACGTTATCACGGGTCTCGCGATCTTCTATGGCGGAGCCGGACAGGTGGTTGCAGGCATGTGGGAATTCGCTTCAGGCAACACATTCGGCGCCACCGCCTTCACTTCCTACGGCGCTTACTGGCTGTCGTACGCCGCTATCTCGGTTCCGAGCTTCGGGATTTTGGAAGCTTACGAAGCCACTCCATCTCATCTGAAAAACGTCGGCCCGGCGCTCGGCATTTTCCTACTTGCCTGGACCATATTCACGTTCTTCATGTGGTTGGGTACTTTCAAAAGCAACTTGGTGCTATCGGGACTCTTCTTCTTCCTCACGCTCACCTTTATGTTCCTTTGCAGCTCAGAATTCCAAGGCGCCAATCTCCTTGGCAACAGACTGAGAAGGGTAAGCTCGCTGCAAACTTGCTGATCATCATCACTGCAAGCTCTCAACGATCAAGTTCTGCAATTTCGAAACATATTGTGCAGCAGCTAGCCTTTGGGAGAGCTCTTGTGTGAATTGTTTGACGATCGATGTTTGAAATGGGTCTGATTTTGAACATGATCTGCATGTGGTTTTGGTGTGTGGATTTGTTGTTGTTGTTTTGTGTGTGTGGCGGCGGGATCGTTCTGCATGGATGTATGGATCGATGGAGCTGCATGCAGGCGGGAGGTTTCGTCGGCATCTTCACTGCTCTGATTGGTTGGTACTTGGGGCTTGCCACCCTCTGGACAAAAGAAGTTTCTTACATCACTCTACCTCTAGGAAAGTTCTCTACATCATCCAAACACTAGAGATCTCAAAAACTACAAGCCATCTAGAAAACATCATATCACACAATCTCTTCAATCTTCCTTCTTCTTCTTCTTCTTCTTCAATACTAACTCTGATCATTAGTACCATCGTCACTTTTGTATCTCTAGAAATCATACCCAACTAGACTTGAGATTTTATTTTTTCTGCTGGCCAGTTTGATCCTTGAATCTCAAAATCTTTTTCTACAACTTTTGTTCCAGATCTTCTTTCTTCTTGAACTTCTTCAAAAGCTCTGATCATAGTCAATTATCAAGAGCATAATCAGCTTTGTATCTTTGGAAAATCTATAATATTATATCTGTATGTATATATCTATATATACATATACATAATTATTTATGACTACAATTCATCTTCACGTAGTAGACTTTGACAAGAGAGTTTCTTCTAGACTGCCAGTTTGATTTTGTTTCATGAGATCAAAAATGTATTCTAGTTCTTTGAATCTTGTGTCTTGTGTCTTGTGTCTTCTTCAATAACTCTGATGGTAAACATCATCAACAACAACAACATCATCATCAAGAGCATCAAGAATCTTTGTATCTTTAGAAACCTATGTATGAAATATCATGTTATTGTCAGATCATACATGTAGACTTCAAGAGATTTTTCTTCTGTCTGCCACTTTGATCCTCAAAATATATATTCCTTTTTCTCTAGATGAAATTAGTCTGGAGTTTTATGAACTTGATAGCTCATCAATGTTGGAAGATTTTTGCCTTCAAGATCCATCAGTCTCAATTGTTGTAAAACAAGGATTTTGCAATTGCATGAATAATAATTATATGTGCACTACACTGTATAATTAGTAGAGGACAAAAATTAAATGTTTTGATCAATGGGTCACAATGTCTCAAATTAACACTACAGTTTGTATAGATTAATTGTTTCAACAAAATAAATGGGGATTAATATTCCAGTTGTTGCATGGGGATAATCTCTCGGCTAGTATTTTAATTTAAAGAGTTTAATTCTTCAAATAGGTCTTGTACTCTTTGAAAAAAAATTCATAAATTAAATTAAATGTTAGCAATCATTTAATTTGGACTTAGAGTGCCCTACAAGTGATGATCAACTTTTTTTTTTTTTCTTATGTTTTCATATGGTTTTCAATACTTCACCATTATATATGTCAATGTCAAATTTAATTTGAATTAACATACATGTCATGGATATGAAGACACATGTTAATTTTTTTTTTCATATTCATGTTGGTGGGTAAGGAAAAGGAGTGAGGTAGTTATTAGGAAAAGAAGTGAGATAATTAAACTTGAAAATGAGTAGTTAGTTGTGTATGAGATATTTGGAATTTTCTTGGACTACCATATGATAGAAATTGTCTCCGAACTTGTCCAAGGAAAATCATACAATAGATTCCTAAAAGTCACCCATATGCTAATTCCTCTAAACCATGAGATGTTCATGATACCATGCCCTTGTTATTTCCTTTTAAACAGTCGGATATAGAATGATTTACATATAATTAGTTCATGGGTTCACTCACACTTTCTTTCTTTTTCAGTTTTTTTTTTTTTTTTTTCAGTTTTTTTTTTTTTTTTTTTCAGAAGAGGCCACATTGATTGGCCCATCACTGATTTTTTCCACAATTGAGGGCATAAGGTGTGTGTCTCTCCTACCACCTCATGATCTATCTATGTTTAAAACTTATGATAACATTTGCATTGTACTTTATGATGGGTAAGCCACACAACTGGTGAGGGACATTCCTAAAATGTGAGGCAGTACTTGAAATCTCTCCCAAGACATTTGGGAACATTGGGCACTCTCCTCAACAGAAGCACCTCTTTGGCTTTGAACCCCAAGTCACTAAATAGAAAAAAAAGTTCTCCCTTATCACTCATCATTTCAGTTTATATACATGAGAATTAAAATTTGGGCAAACCATATGGGATAAATTTGAGGTTCTATTGGGAACATCTTGAGGAACAAGATAAGAACATGAGAAACACCATTAGAACATGATAGGAACACATTGAGAACAAGGAAAAAGACAAAAAAATCCTCCCTTCCCCTCCCCCCTAAAGAAAAGAACTGGACCTCTCATGAGTGCATGCTGAGCCTTCTCATTGGCCATGTGAAACTCTAATTTCCAAATTGTTTGTCACCATTTTTGGCCCGGGCAAATGCCAGGGGCACAAATTGCGGGATATAGTATAGCCATTTGCATCGGTGTTTCCAAACAGTTTTTATCCAAACAGCAAAGTGATGACAGACTTTTGGGGGCAGTTGAAAAGTGGCTACATTTCTTCAAAACACTCAAGGAAGGATCTCCAACAGAATGTTTCAGATTTGTTTCCTTTTGGTCCCCACAGTGCAAAAAATTCACCAATATTTAACAACACTGAGGCCCAATTTAGATGCGGTCCAGGGTCCAAATTCCTAAGAACCAATTTGGCCTCATTTGAAGTTAATTGAATCCTTGAGTTTGAAACCCTCCCTTGAGTTGGACCCGATTCTTGCATCTTGGTTCTTCAAATCATGAGCTGTTTTTTTCTGGGTCTGCACAAATTGATTTTCCTTCCAAATTGGTGCCATGTATAAGTTTAGCCTGGATTTGCCACTTTTTGGTCTTGGACTCTCATGTAAAGACCATGGGTCCAATTTTATGACTCTCTTCCAATAGGATTGCTCTATTTCATTGAACCTTGGACTGCCATCTAAAGTGGACCTGATTAGCTTGCTATTTACTTTTATTTTGTTTTAGAAATAAATGGCTGTAGTATGTAATATGTTGCAGGTGAGATTCCTGTAGGAGTGTGTTCTCTTGAGGGAGGGGCACTTGAGGGTGTGAGCCCAAGGGTGTTCCCAAACCTTAGGAGAATGCACTCATACTGGAACCTGCCCTTACATAAACAACGCTCTTTTTATTTCCTCGCTTTTTTCCTGAAATATTTCCATGAGAACATGGGAACATATAAAATTGGGGGAACTCCCCCAACATAGTGCCCTAGAGTTCTTCAAATAGGGGAGATCCCTCAAAATACACTTAGAAATAGAAAAGGGAGTTGTTTACATATTACACATGCCCTTGCAAAATGGAAGACAAGTTTGAAGCACAATTTTTTTTCCTCGTGTTTATTAGTGACTTTATTAATTGACCTAATCTCTTCCAACTAAATCATCATATTGCATTCAATCTTTGTATGAGGTTTGCACATTTGCACATATTATGCATAGTACAAAATATCCTGGGTTTGTTGGGTTCTTCGGAAATTATGCATTACAAGGAGTGAGGAGGCTCAAGGTAAATTTTTCAATTTGATTTTGGTTTTCAGAAAGTGGGAGGATGAATCTTGTCATGAGTTTACTGGATCAGCACTAAACACTATCAAAACTAGCAAAGTCACACACAGATGCATGAAAATAGGCACACTAATGTTGTGAGATTCAAAAGCATAACAAAAGAACATGAGCCACAGTTGTTTGCGTCTTGATTTTGTTGGCCTTGCCTTGGTAGGCAAGGATATTGTGTTTAGATTCATTATAGAGAATAGTAGCTTAAGGGATTTTGGCCCCTAGGTAATAGGTCTATTTTGATATGAGGATTTTTGAAAGACGATATTTTGGCTTGTGTTGAAACTTGAGATTAGTTATAGAGTTATGATATCTTGAAGGATCTTGGTTTCTTGTACAGGGTTTTTCTGAAGATTATATTTTTGCATGGTGAAATATTAGAATTTCCATAATTCTTCTTTTGCCTTAAGATACTTTTTAGCAGAAATGGCAAGGCCATAGTGTGACACACCCCTTGTTTTGTGTTTTGAACTTGGATTCCTGGAATTGTTGTGAGTGAGTATTTCTTTATAATAACCACATTTGGAGATAAACCCCCCAAACACAAAAAAGTTAGAATCCTATTCACGTTGAACCAAATTCCACCGTCAAAATCAATCTTTTTCCTTTGTCGACTTGACAACCTTTAGGGTTTAATTACTCAATTCTTCTTTTGATAGTTTGACACTTGTTGGAATCAGGCACCCAACCTCCAAAGTATTGTGCAGGGCTATTTTTCGTACTATAAAGTTGACTATCGACAAGCCATTCTGGCATGAAATGTACAAGTAGAATCACCAATCCAATTGCACCACAGTTGGGGACCATGAATAGTAAATTGTTATGGAGAGGCACGCCTTGTTGGTTGTTTTGAGGTTTACTTTTCATTATACTTGGCTAGGATAATGATGAATGCATATGATAAGAAAGGCGGTAAGTTATGTCTTACCTTTCTTTCTGAACCAATAAAAACACCAAAGAAAGATCAAAGTCATCTTTCTTTTTTATCATTTTGGGTGTGAGTTGCCCTTACCGATTTTACACTGACAAACAAATTTGTCCTTACCTTTCTTTCCAAGGTTTTGTGTGTGACATATTTTGTGATCAGCTGATGTTGTTCCTTTAGCACATGTATGACTTTCTGAATGGGCCCAATTCACCCCCCAAAAGTGCTAGTAATGATAAACAGTCTCACTTTATTGAATAGAAAGGACACATGAAGAAAGAAGGTGGAATGAAGCAAAAGAAAAGTCCAATCTGTAAGGCAAGAGAATGGCAAATGTTAACAGTCATAATATAACTTAATTACTGGAACAAAATGCTAACAATTGTAATAAAACTGGACATGAAGAGTAAGGAGTAGTGAGAATTTTGTAGTCTAGCCAAAGTTGCGACTATTCACCAGAAGAATTAATTTCCATTTCATCTACATATGTGAAGAAATGTAAGCATTCAGTTGTGTTTTTGGATATTTTGGATAATTACAGCCGGAGTCAAATGTCATTTGGAGCAATTTTTAATCAATTTTAAAAAATTTGTAACACCAGTTATTTCCCCTCAATTACTCATTTTCTAGGAGAGGAAGGTAGTGAAAATGTGGAATTGAATTTTGATTGATTTACAATTGATAATGATCTCAGAACTTTTTGGTGTTAAGAAATTGAAAGCTGTGACCTCAAAACAAGTAATAAGAGAAAAGGGGAGAGGCATGTAACAACACTAAGGTCTTGCATTTTATAATGATTTGCATATGCAAATTTGTTGAGTTGTTCATTATGCCACACAAGTTGTTCATTATGTGAACAAATGAAAATTTAGATTGACAAAGAGATCTCTTGCACAACGATTGTGGTCGTTTCTTCAGTTTGACTAGGGGTGGATACCAGGGCTATCAAATGAAAGAGATGATCAGTTTCTGTAATACAACATACAATGATGAAATTTCCAGAGGCATGCATACCACCCAACAGAACCACAATGTTGACATGTGCCTATGAATACTATAAGACAAAATGATGATCATGATGGGGGTAAGTGTGTTGGTTCACATGGAAAAATGCCTTTCAACTAATGGCGAAAGTAACATGGGTGACATCATTGGGACCTCATCACCTCCCAAAGAATATCTGAGAATGGTAGATCATTGGGTTGGTTTTAAATACAACTAGGTAAACTTACTTATTGATTGGATTGCCAAGTTGGAATTAAACCATAGTAGATAAAATTAACAAGATCAATTGAACACAATGGCATTACATCATGTTCATCATCAAGTTAAAGCATCCATCAAAAAATGGTAAGTGGTCAATCATGATTTAGAGTTGATGCAACCAAAGGTTGAACTACCCAACCCTGCAGTTAGTCATCATGGTAGTTGAAATTAACCAACCTTTTCTAATGAAATTAGCAACATGATATAGTAAAGCCCTGCATGGGTTGTTCAAGAAGCTTAAATACTACACACATGCATCAGATGAGGATACTACAGAATGTTAGGGAGTCAAGGAATTGTACACTGGAAGGTATGGATAATTTAACTTTCAAAGGGCACAAGGTGAATGTAGTTGGCACTGGTGCAAGTGTGCTAGTCCATGTTGTGTCATCACTGGTGTAGCTATTGGCCATGGGGCAAGCCTTCTTGAAAGGTGTTGAATATCTGGGTAGTGCTTGGTGAGAGTTGTAGAGCACCCCCTGTACAGCAGTAGTACTGAAGTTCATTGTAAGCAGACTGGCATGCAGTTCCTTCTTGCATCTCTGCACCTCATTTCACATCTGAGCAAACAAGCCATGGAATGATCATATTATTAGCTGCTGCTCCAACCACATTAATGTCATGATATTTGAGTTCAGACACCAGAATCTTCTTGGCAATAAGCTTGTCAGATTGACAGGCATGCATCCATTCTATTGGCAAGTTTTGGTCCAAGACTACCATAGAACCTTAGGCTTACCTACTTGTGTGGCTGTCAGGCTCTAATAATATAAACAAGAAAGTTGTTTCCTCATCACAAGCAGCTGGGCACAAGACCAAAATATCGCTTGGTTGGTAAATCACCCTTTCATGGCACCATAACCCTTCCTCTCCACTGAACATGCAAAAATACACCAGTTAACTTCCATGGTTGATTCCCGGTTCAGAGTTCCACTACCCTTTATGAGATGGGTCAGATCTCTTCATCCAGAAATTTGAGAATTCTTTTGAGCTGCTTACATCTTCAGATGCACAAATTTTATCTTTAAAATCCTATCTCTCACACTTACACACATGAATATTTAAGCATTACGAGAGTACCTGTTGTCCTTCCTGATAAAGGTTGTTGAGAGCACTCCTACATTCAGAATTGTGCAGTCTCCTGTGCCACAACTGGCTGCAACAAGTAGTGGGCAAGTTCTATACACATCCACTATGTTCACATTGTAAAAGTTCATACCACTTCCATCATTTAAGGTGATTTCAAGACTAACTGGTGGCTGGAACTACACCTGTGCCCTCACATTGCATCTGTTCTCCACAATCCTTTGTCATTCAATTGCCTTAGAAGCTAATTTCAACAACACAACTGGTGCAGCCCTGGAATCATTCCCCCATCCAGTTAGGGCATAGTATAGACTTGATTTACCCATCTGGAGCAGGAATCAGTATAGACACCAGAAAGCATAGGAATTTTTCTGCTGGAGTTGTGTGCCTACTGGTACCGTAAAGAGACAAATTCATGAAGGTGAACTCGGTCACACAGGTAACAATCACCAATTTCAACAATGCATCAGTGGGAATGCCTTATCAATATTAGCTTGATCAATGATCTGAGTAGACAGCATTTTCTCACACCGCGTGCAACCTTACCTTCCACATCATGCCATCAAAAGCAGATTAGGAGGAAGCAGTGACATCCTGATATCTTACCTCCATCCTTGTATACCCCAGGTGATGGGACATTCTAGCATCTTCTCTCCATCTTGAGTCTCCCCTCCCATTGCTTCTTATTCTCTTTGGCTGTATGCTCTACATTTCTGTCTTTATACCATGCATCATCAGCCTGAACCTACCGAATTGCATTTCTTAGTGATCAGTATGTGAAGAAATGACCTCATCCACCTCCAAAATACTGCAATATCTCTCAATCCCTTAATTCACAACTTTGAACACGATGAAACACAGAAGCATCCATCCTGGAATAGTATCTTGCATTCATTTGCCAGCTTCTGTCAACCATCTCTTGACACTCATGGATAAACATTAACACAAAGATTCAAACATGGAAAAGATCACGTGATCTTCAGCATTTCTCTGGCACTCATAGCATTCAAGAGTTGACTTCATCAAGTTAAGTCAATAATGTCTTTGATTGAACATATTGCCTTTGGAAGACAGGCATGATGCCAATACATTAATAGCCATGTCTGACTGTCTTTCCCTTGCAGAGGCACAGTTTTCTCGCTGGTCCTTATTTGCAACTGCAGTTCCAATCTCAGTTGCTTGCCCTCAAAGCCATTGACATGGCAGTATCCTGTTCTTTGGAAGAAGAAAACTCTCCTCATGTTTTCATTAGCCCTTGCATGGCTCTTTGACAAGCTTCAAGACAAGCAAAGCTTAAAAATGACCAAGTTTGCATTCATGTGGGGCAAATCTGCTCCAAGCTGTGGAGAGAAACCCACCTAGATGAAGAGGAAAAAGAGTTCTGCATCCTCTCTATATCTTGGTGCACACATGATCACACCATTTGATAAATACCTACCTAGTCTCTAAATTGAATGCCCCATTTTTTCACCTTGTTTCAAGGGTAGGCTATCCTTCCCTTAGTTGGTGAACTATTCTTTGCAGTTTTTGGCCTACTGAGCCCTGTCCTAATGATACGCATTGAAAGAATGCAAGTGTAAAAAGGGCACAACTAACCACATCATGTGGATTTACACAAAGTGCTGAGTTGGATACTCTTTCTGAAATGCATTGTAATCATAGTACAAGCGCTCGCCTTGGGGGATATCTCGGATAGCAATGAGCAATACCCGTGCCTCCCCATCCACATCGTATCTCACACACCGCAAATTCTGTTTCTTTTTCCCTTCCCTGCATGACCTTCCATTTTCCTTGTCAGTTCACTTCACTCATGCATTTTTTCATGTGTTTGCAGTTGTGGAAACTGCCAGTGAAATATTTTAGAATTCTACAAGGTAGTTCTGCCGAGATAAATGATCCTCCTCAACACTTGAGGACTGGTAATGATGGGTTTCATCAACTGTTCATAAGCCTTCAGTCAGCACCAGCAAAAAAGATCAATGCTAGAATCACACACACAAAAATCAGCAATTTTCTTGTGATGTGATGTGTGATAACAAGACTTACGGTGAATGATTGTTAATGCCGGATATAAAGCGGGCAATGTTGCTGCACTTGTCTGGACATATAACAAGCTCCTCATCAGGGTCCTCTGTAAAGAGCAGGCCCATTATGCTGTTTCCTTCATCATGAGTACGATGACGCATGAAGTCCACTTCACCTGTGTATTCACATATGATTGTCATGTCTTTTATATGCCTATCTGCTTCCACAACAAACCTGCATTATCCCAACCAACTTCTCAATTTCAGCTTCTCAATTTCAATTTTCCATTCACCTCACTACAGCTTTGCACCACTCAGTTTCTAAATTCAACATTGTTCCCTGAAACAGTTTCTCACCAATTCAAATTCCTTTGGCAGAGGATGAGCATCAAAGCCCAGCAACTTTTAGCAAGGTCAATGCCTAACCTTACCCTAGGTCACATATTACTTGGTAGCTCAGTACATCATATTGGGACACTTATCAGAAAACCAGGTCATCCCATCTGCAAGGGTCATCTGAAGATGGGATGAGTGTGAGGGCATTATTAATTATAGACATATAAAGGAAAGGGATGAATACCCTTGGCGAGAATCATGTGTGACCATCAAAGGAGGCCATTCACCCCTGCTGCACATAGCCTTACATGCTTCCAGTGTGCCCTTGTCTTCCTTCCCCATTGACTGCAACCCACATTCTTTCCATCAAATTCTCCTTCCTTGTATTGCACATTCATCACATGCCAAGCATACAACAGCAATAAGCCTGGAAGAAAAAGGAGAATGAGATGCCAGCTTTTCAAAGATGTGGAGTCAGGGAAGTGAAGGACTAACCTGCATTCCACCTTTCTCTAGTCTAGCTGTGTTTGCCATTCGAGGAGCAAAGCTGTACAACAGCTTGTCAGTGAAACTGACACCCACACTAGTAAGGGCAGTAGCCAACGAGGCCATTTGTTCAAGCCGGCGATGAGGATCAGAACATGGGATGTAAGGCAACAACCGCCGGCTCTTCTTTTGCCTGCACAAGCTTCCTCCACTTTGTCTACGCCGCTTCCGTACCTCCCCACATCCTACATCTGAATAAGCACAAAGAAATGCAATCAGGAGATCCAAACCAGAGCTGGACCAAACAGATTCAAATATCTAAAGAACATGAGTAGCACAGTCTTTATAGTCACTATCAAACCAAGTCTGCACCTAAGTGAATAGTGAGGTACCTGGAGAAACCTGGTGAAAGGGCTTAAGAATGCGGAAAAAGTCAACAATCTTCTTCTGCACCTTTGGAAATTCTACACCCAAGGAACATGTAAAAGATTAACAATTTGGATCTGTCCTGAAGATCTATGACAGTAGTGGGAGACTGGTTGCAAAGACTTGCCAAATTATAGATTTTCTCTCCCAGAAGTATGGCAAATCAGGATCCCTGAAAACGAGTTTCAAGATTCCTGAAGAAGGCAAACAAGTACAGATAGGGTAAAGTAAGCATACCATAGACAAGGGCAGTGGGAGAACAAAGAGGGCAAAACCAATCTCCAACAGGCAGTGTCACAAGGACAGGGCAGAGACAGAACATGTGGAATCCTCTGTCACAGGCATCACAGAGAAGCATTTCTTGCTCACTGTCACCACGCCCGCATTTCTCACATACAGTTAGGTCATACTTGTCTTGTTCCGATGATTCTGAGCAACTTTTTGATGGAGGCTTCATTATTGCAGATCCTCGAATCTCATTCTCACTGCTTGCTGGCTGATGTGCATGTGGTAAGCACCAATTGTGCCAACCGTTGTAGCAGACAGTCACACGCTTGACCTTCTTCCCTTTCCCACACTCAATGCCTCCCTCCATCACCACCTCTAATTGCACTAGGTCACTTTTTGACACTTAGCATATCTTCAACTCCTATGTCCTTGGTGTAGTAGCGTCTATAGGCATTTGTTCCCTCTTGCTTTAGTACACAGAACAACTTCCAAACTAGTGGCAAGCTGCAGCACTGCAATAAAAGCACTAATAAGAAAATTACGCAACCCAAAAGGGAATCGGAAGGGGAAATGATATTTTTTTCTAGAAGATCTTGCACATGACATTTGCCACAAGCATGACCAAATGTTTTTGAAGCAAAAATGTACAAAGGAAACCGGCGATCAAAGCGCCTGCACTTCCTATGGAAGCTCCACACTATGCAAAGTCGAATAGCCGAGAATCCGCAAGTAAGCGTACACTTGAACACCCGCTACCTAATAATAAAAAGCGGTAGACAGAAACTACTACCCGCGACGCACAGCCTTGAAATCTCCACAAGCTTCTTCGTAGCTGTCCAGCTAACCACAAAACCCCCCGGAAACCTTGACTTCACGCCCTCCCCTATTCTTCCTCCAAACGAAAGCCAAGAGAAACGAATGGAAGTATCTAATGAAAACGCTCTAAAACAGATCACATAAAATAATTCCAAAAAAAAAAAACCATAAAACCTTGAGGAGACTGAGATGAAGGCCAGAAACAAAATCAAAGATGCCGACAGAAAACAAAAGAAAATAACAGATCACAACACTGCATCGCATCGCATCGAGTACAATGTAAAGCAGCAGCAACGACAACGCAAAAGGCCTTCAATCAACTAAGCAGAATGACACCAGCAGAGGAATGCAAGAAAAGACAAAAGAAAGAAAATTACCAGTCCATGGAACAAGAGCTTTTCTCCAGCAGCAGCAGCAACAACAACAACAACAACAACGCTCCAGACAAAATACAGCAGCGGACATATGCGAGGCGCGAGAGTCAAGGGGACGAGGGTAAGGAAGAAGAGTGCGCGCGAATGTGCGAGCTTCCCGCGCGTCCAGCTCGTCTGCGTCACACAGCCGCACTGTTCCCGCGCTCGCCCACCCCTTTCCATGTACGCCACGCGCCTCAGTGAACCAGGCGGGGCCATAAATGAGGAGGAGATCAGGCTCACTTTTTCATCGGTATCCAAAGCCCAAAGAAAACAACAAGGGGTTTGTCACACTGCGTGGCCTTGCCATTTACATTAAAAAAAGTATTTTTAATGCAACAAAAGAACAATTATGGAAATTCAAATATTTCACCATGCAAAAATATAATCTTCAAAAAAATCCCCTAAAAGAAAACCAAAATCCTTCAAGATATCATAACTCTATTATAACTAAGCTCAAGTTTCAACACAAGCCAAAATATCATCTTTCAAAAATCCTCATATAAAAATAGACCTACTATTATTACCTAGCTGGGGCCAAAATCCCTTAAGCTACTATACTCTATAATGAACCTAAACATAATATCCTTGCCTCCGTAGGCAAGGCCAACAAGGGGTTTGTCACACTGGGGCCTTGCCATTTACATTAAAAAGTATCTTAAGGCAAAAGAAAGAAGAATTATGAAAATTCAAATATTTCACAATGCAAAATATAGTCTTCAAAAAAACTCCTCTGAAAGAAACCAAAATCCTTCAAGATAACTCTATAACTAATCTCAAGTTTCAACACAAGCCAAAATATCATCCTTCAAAAATCCTCATATAAAAATAAACCTACTACTTAGGGGCCAAAATCCCTTAAGCTACTCTATAATGAATCTAAACAATTGGACATGATGAAGAAGTCCCAAGTAGTGTTTCTTTCTTTCTGGTGTAAATTTGACTAATTTTGTTAAATTTTGGAAATTTTGAGTGAGACTTTTATATCACAAAACTAAAAAGAAAAAACCCCTAGATAACAACCCAAAAATAATAATAATAATAATAATAATCAATTTTGCGATATAACTCAACGAACCATCATCCATAACACAATTTAACTAGATTTGGCTATTTGAATATGAAAGTAGAAAAGATTATGCATCCCTCTATATTTTGGGCCACCTATTCAACTTATAATAGAATCTGATGATTTTTTTTATTTTTAATATTTTTTCAATATTAAGGAATTGAAAAACCCCAAAAAAATATTTTCAGCAATTTTTTAAAACAGTCAAAAAGAAATGTTTTCAAAAATGTTAGGGTTTGTGCACCCTTGATTAGAATGAGAAGTGTATGTCAAAAGCTCCAAGTCTTATTAAAAGCTCTTTGCGGTTTTGAAGATCTTTTGTATGGGTCACATGCACATACAAAACAACATGCAGCATTTAAGCATCAGTTCACTAATGCTAAAGCAATTCAAGGGACAAATTTGAACAATCTCATCAACCACAATTATTTTCTTTGCAACCAAGCACTATGAACAAATGTTTGCTAGTTACAATGTTTTAGAATTCAGTGTTGGATATCAAAAGGGCATATTCTTAAAAAAGAATTAGCTAGAGGATATGCATTTAGAGTTTTCAAAATTTTACTTGTCAAGATGGTTATGAACTTCAATGAAAATTTTCAGTCATTGTTGGGTTTCATCAACATTCTTGTAAAAGTTCGTTGCTAAAAAAAAGTGATGATTTCAAACCTAGTCAACCAAACCCTTTTCTTCCCTTGTTATTGCTACAATTTGCTTCAAAAACCTTAGAAATGACTTTCTCAAAAAATTGCAACTTTCTTTTAGCAAGTAAACAAGAATGTGCATAATCAAAATGCATCTTCATACAAATAATGCTTTGTTTTGTTGCATTTAATGAGCTCCTTTGTACGATTGGAGATCTAGTTTTAAATCATACAATATTTCTAGTGCTAAAGGTGAACACCTCAAAACAATTCAAGGCTCCCAATCTAAAATTCTCATGAGCCATATAGGGTTTTTCTCGAACCTAAGCACAAGCCTATTCTACAAACTTAACATTTGTTTAACATTTTTTAGATTGATATTAAGAGAAGGTACAAACAAACATCAGAAGTAATGAATCAAAACCCTATCTATTAGCACAAGGAGTTGCACAATTGAAATTGCACATCAAAATGTTAAGGTTTGTGCACCCATCAGTAAAATCAGGGAATCATGTTAACAGAGCAATATTCTTGTTAAAATCTCCTTGCAAATTGCATATCCTTGGCACAGACCACATGCAAAATACATGCAACATCTAGGTACGAGTTCACTAAGGCAACCCTTAAAAACAATTCAAGGCACCAATTTGAGAAATCTCTTTGATCACAAGCTTTTTCTTCATACTTAGGCACAAGCCCATGACACCATTACAGCATTCCAGTGCCAAAGTTGTGCTAGAGCTTACTGGAGAGAACGCCCTGATACAATCCAAGGCTCTCATTCCAACAATCTTGTTTGACAAAATAGGCCTTTTTTCAACCCTATTTCAGTACCCTGTACATTTGTGTGTATTTTCTACATTAATATTATAACCCTTGTCTAATGCTACAGGTAATCCATATCTGCTGCATACAAACAAAGTCTAAAACCTTTAAAAAGCTCAAACGATACCACTCCTACAGCCACACACCTTTCATCTCGACTCCAATTCTATTTCTAAGATCATCATTTAAGCTAACCATCTAAACAAAAAAATTGCCTCATGGATAATCTAAGCAATCACAAAACTCAGATGATGATTCAGGTAAGAAATGCATGAGCTAGATCAAGGCCATCACACAAGAGGAAGACCCCAAAAATCTCACATAGATTGCAACTTTTGAGAGCACAAACAGAAACACACACACACACACTCTCTCTCTCTCTCTCTCTCTCTCTCTCTCTCTCTCTCTCGCTCTTCTTCTCTCCCTCTCTCTCTCTCTCTCTCTCTCTCTCTCTCATGTTCGCATTTTGATGTTATTCTTGCATCCTATGTTTCACTTTCCAAGGTTTCTTTCCCTGCAAATCTGGGTCTCTAGCAACACATGTCGCAAGCTTCAATATGACACGACATTCAGCTTGCAACCTTCAATTTGACATGACATTCAGCTACAAGTAGCATGGCAGGAATTTTCCATTAGATTTTTTCTCACTCAATCCAACTCTAAGCTTGGAAAAGATAAATCACATTTGGTGTCATGTAATACAACTATGACTGACTGTGATGACAACAATTGTCACATTCTGAACATCATCCCCGTACTTGGCATAGAACCAGTGAGACCAGGAATGTGAATTCAGCAAATGTTACAACCAAACAGAAATTAGTTAGTGCAATCGTTGAAGAAAGAGTGGGATACTATTGATTGCAAGCTCAATGCTTCAGCGTCATACCATGAAGAGAACCTCCTGATTGACAAGTAGAAAAACACTAGTGGTTCTAGATATGTCTTGCTGCATAGGTCCTCCCCTTAGTATCGTATACTTTTTCCAACCTCAAAGAAATGTGCTACATGATCTTCAGGTGTTCCCACCAATACACCATGTCCAAGGTTGAGGATGTGTTTGTG
>Ga0209611_10001452_pt1 | contig 40483 bp, 35 predicted proteins | sample S1TSphgellanicum_3_FD_187693 | JGI IMG/M metagenome (GOLD analysis project Ga0209611, IMG submission 187693) | Host-associated microbial communities from peat moss isolated from Minnesota, USA - S1T2_Fc - Sphagnum magellanicum MG (SPAdes) (version 2) | ecosystem: Host-associated > Plants > Peat... | reverse complement strand
TTAATTATATTATATATAGCTCGATCAGATTCTGAAAAGTAATTAAATATTTTTAAATATTTTATTATTTATGAGTTATGTATTAATAACTTGTGAGTAACTAGATAGCTAGTTTGTCAAATATGAAAAAGTTATTACTTATTTAAGTAATTGATAATGAATACTGAATATTTGTAATGTATAGTGTATAATTTAAATATATGTAAATTTCATCATTATGAATTAAATGATTATTTAATTTTCTAGTACTTGAATTGTTTAAAAAATCTAAAAACCCTAAAAGTAAGGGATGAAGAAAGCTTTGGAATTACAACTTAATTTGTAAGGAAGTTGCAACTTCAAAACTTATCCCATATTATTTGTTCTCCATTCTTATTTTGAACATTATATAAACAAAGGGGTGTGCCTATGCAATTTCACATTAAGAAGTTTGTGCACATGGGATGAGTTCATCAAAAGGCTCAACCCAAAACAAAAAAACAAATAATGCACAATTCTAAAGTACATACCTCCCCAACCTACTTATTTATTTAATTAGGTAAATACCTAATTTGACCTACCCATTTAGGTCAACCTATGTACCTACCTATTTAAATACCTACCTATATGAGTAGGTATTTAGCCTAGGAAGGTAAAACCTACCTATTTATTTTTTTACCTAAGTAGGTAGGTAGGTAGATAGGTAGGTAAGGATTGTAGGCACCTATTTATGTACCTACCAACCTAATATTAATATTTTTATTAAATTAATTTTTTATGCCATGTGGCATATTTACATTGGGCCACGTGTCATAATATAAGATCATCCAAGTCTTTGAATTGAACGTTTTAGATTATTTCAAAATAATAATAATAATAATAATCATCATCGTCATCATCGTCATCATCATCATCATATATTAAGACACTTGGCAGCACATGATTTGCTTTCAATTGTGACCAAAATAGTTGCATATTAGTTGCATGTGACAATACATATACAATGGAGTCAACGGATGAAATGTATTTGTTGACTTTTTCTTTCATACAATACTCTTTGTCATTTGCAACTAGTTTATCACATGCGACTTGTCTTAGGCGACTAAAAGGATTTTAGTTGCAAAATGTCTCTTGCGACTAAAATTTAGTCGCAAAGAGCAGTCGAAAATACATGTTTTTCTTCTAGTGACATGATCTTACATGACCTTCAACAATTACATGAAAACTTGATTCACCCATTAGCTGCTAACATGATCTATTCCAAAAAGCAGACCACTAACAATCTACCAAGTAACATATCACTCATTGATGGATGACCCAAAGTAGCTAACACCCCAGGTCTACCTTTTACCATTGTTTGAACATTTGAAATGGTGAGTACACACCTGGTCCAACTTAAGGTAGTGTGATGCCATAGTGTTGAAGAAGTGTAGCAACTACACTGCACGTAACTAATACCACAACCATGGCTCTACACCACTTCACACCACACATGCCATCAAATGTAGAGGTAGGCAGTTTGCCAATTGTTCCACATCCACCTACACCACATCCAACACATGGGCATCATCACTTCATTGCTAACTTTGTGAAATTTTGTATTGTTTGTCTCATCACAATTTCACAATTTGGGAAATTGGTAAAGAAAAAATCAATTAATTAAATAAATAAATGTGGTGATACGAAACATCTTGTAATATGATGAGCCACACATGCACAAGGAACGAGAAGCTCTACAATGGTTCCTTCTCTAAAGATATTGATTTTGCCCTACAAGTATTATAGTAACTCCTCACTAAACTTGCAGCTAGCAGTTCATGAGTGCACTAGATCAAAATCCAAAAATTCTTGGAGTGTGCACTAAACTTGCAGGTTGGTAGCTCAATGCAAAAAAATCATTAGCACTAGGTCAGAAACCAAATGGCAAGTGTAATTTAATGACAACAAGAAGCATAACTATATAATAATCTATTACATTCCATCGCTATAGGAATAACCCATATCACAATTTAGCATAATGTTTATGCTAAGCAAAAATTTGATAACTCTCGTGAAAATTCCTCCCTTGCCTAAATGGAAATTTGTTACACAAACAAGATTTTGGATCATCAATCCACAAGCAAAAGAAAGATGCTTACTTAATCACCAAAAGCATACATGAAATGCTGCAAAACGAGTTCCAAACATGGCGTTAACTCTTTTGTTGCCTCCTGTGATTCAACAGGCAATATTCAAAAGCCATTTCCACTTTCATGAAACCCATTTGCCTAACTCATATCATCAAGGCATATGAAACTATAGTGTGTCCTTCAACATTAGTCAACTTCCCCTTAGCAGAGAAGTATTAGCATTAAACATCGATACATGTAGATTGCCCCCCCCAGTGACTATGATTTTCTATGAAGAGTGCTACAACTACTCTAAAGATCTCTTTCAATAAAAAAAGATCTTGACCCATAAGCATTGCACATGACAACATCATGTATTTCATATGGCAATAAAATTCGAATCAAAAAGTGAAAGAAAGAGGTTGTCACCTATTCAAAGGTTACAAATGCAGAGCATGCAACTTCATGTACACATTTGTTACTATTAAAAATACACCTAAGCAGACTTGCCAACATTATATCGAATTAAACTTGTCCCTTTATTGCATGTGCTATCGCCTATAGACAAAAATAATAATTTAAAAAAACCTTGTCACTAAATCATCTAGAATTTATTTTTTCTTGCTAGGAGTGTTATTAAAGAAAAAAAAATCTCAAACTATCTCCAATCTAGTTTTGTGCTTGCCTTTAGGCAAAATCAATGCCAAGAAACAACAACCTAGGAGTGTACATTTCACCTAAACAATCCACTTGCTGTAGCGTGAAAGTGTCCAACAAGTGATACATCGGACTAAAGGGCATTTATCCTCCAACAAGGGCACAAAAATGTTACAATCTAAAAAAACCGTGAGCTTTTCCTTTAAACCCATTTTATATTCACAAGATCAAATGTTCTTCCTTTTGGGAAATTAACTGAGTCAACAACACCATGCACATGTGGATACATGATTGCTCAAAAGATGAGTTGTAGAGAACAAAGGGTTCTAAAACCATGGAATGAATTCAAGAAAAGGGAAAGGTACCCGTGAGAGGTGCAGAAGAAGACCAATTATGCATCCCTCAACAACAACACCCAATGCCAATATTGTTGCCTCCCACTCTTTCCAAGCTACATTAATGGTAGTTGATAGCTTGACCTACAAAACCACAACAACTGCCACACTGACTAACATAGCTCTGCATCACACTCCACTCTACAAGGTTGGTGGACCAATAGATCTCAAGCAAGCATTTAGGAAGTAGACTGGCTTGAGCCTCAAAAACATGAGAAGCATCAAAAGTTGATTGACACCCATTGACATGTTGTTACATGAGTGACTAAACAAACAACAAATAATTTACACAAGTGTCTAGAATGAAAGTTTATAGATGTTGCCCCATGGGTCTTTGACCAGTTTTGGGAGTAGAAATAATTTGATTTACATGCTTGTTAGGACCCTACAAACTATAATGTAACATGATATGGCATTTTGCAACACATGTTCCATGTATCACAAGACACAAGAAATACATGAATAAGCGACATCAAGATAGGGATAATCTCATCACCAAAAATGGTTGACAAAATGTCCAGGCCAACAGCACTACACTTCCGCAAATTCCATGAATATATTATGTCATCATCTTCCTACATGATTTGCCACCATCCATAATTAAACTTCAAAATGCCTTCAAACTAAAAAAGAAAGTATTTTTTTTGGAAGCAATTGGGCACTTTCCTTGCAATTTCTTGGCCACATTAAGCACCCACAAAAATGTATCCCAACCCATGAATAAAAAAGGATATAATCATAGGTATGAATTGCATCATAGTAGATTACAAAGGAAAATTGTTATCTAATCCACAAACCTCATCCTTTTCAAGCCCATCAACACCATGTATGTGTGGTTGATGAAACCTAGGTTTGATATTTTCCAACAACACACCCATTTTCTCCTTTATGTGAGACTACAACACCTACAATTTGATCAAATGGAAGGTAGAATGGAAGCAGAATCCTGATCACATAAAGTAAAAACAACAAAAACCCATCAAAGTTAACCTCAATAGCACTGCATTACAAATCATGTGATTTAAGAATTCAATCTACTACAACAAAGATACAAAAGAATCTCAGCCTCAACCACAAAATCCTCATCAGAAATAAGAAATGGCACCAAGGGTACCACAAGTCTTCCCTAAAACAAATGATGAATGATGTTTATGGTGTAATTGCTATCTCCAAAATCATAGCAAATATGACTAAGAAACATGGTTCATTGTGAGCATGTAGAAAACCAATTTGTTGATGGAACTAAGCAACTAGGGCATAAAATATTGCATCTTACAAGAACACCATTATAATGTGTAGCACTCCAGAGGTTTCTAGAGGGTGTTGCGTTCATTCTAAATGACTTTTTCTTCAAAATGATTCTGATTTTTACAAAGAAAAAATGCTGACAAAGTGAAAATGCAGGGGGTATTGCTTTTGCTAAACTTGTGCATGTAAGCTATCACTTACTTTTGCAACAATTCGAAAATAGAAGGACTAAATTCAAAAACCTATGGTTGAACCTACACTATGTGCTCCTGACCATGGCAAAAATGAGAGGAAAAATCCCTTTTGAAAAAAAGGAAATGTATGGTAGTCAAGAAGGATACGTTCTTACAAAATTTAATCAATGAAGACATAACAACATCAAAATGCCAATATTGGTGCTAGTAGTATTTTGCAAGTAGTTGCATTTCATGCAAAAACAAAGTCTCTAAAATTAGCAACCACAACAAACAATTTCTTCTATTTGTGGTAAACTCTTAGCAAAGTTTCTATGGCCTTGAAATCCAAGAAACAATGAGAAAAAACTCATGGGTTGTTGAAAGGTTTATGTTATACCTTTAGTGTAAGCTACTTTATTCCATCTGATGATGCCAAATTCATAGATTGCAAAATAAGGGACAACCCCCATAGACCATCAGACCACATCAGACACTTTCTCCTCACCATTGTTCATGTTGGAAAACCAAAACCCAAAGATGATAAATGAAAAAGGAGAAGGAAGAGAGGTTATAAGCACGATGAAATTCTTTAGGATGAAAGCTACAAGTAAAAGAAAAAATCCCATCACTTGCACTAGCAAAGCTCGATAGATGATGTCAATTTCAAGTGTTTATTACAATTTTTTAGCACACATGCCAAGTTCAATGACAACTAGGCAATTCCTGGAGGAAGGTTCAAACATGGGTACTGTTAGAATACCTCAAACATCATACTTATGTGCATCCTCACTCATAGGTATTCTTGGTTATTGTAGAACAAAACATTGGGTGTCCATTCCCACATCTGTATTGCACTCTTTCTCTGCCCCGTCGGAGTAAACAGACCATGATGAGACAAATGGATGACCAAATGGATGGATGAAATGATGCTTCACAACGTCCTTTACTATACGTAATTACCCAAAAAAAGGTTTGAATGTTATTCATTTATATTAGCTTGAGCTTCGACTCAAAGTTGAACAAGGCATCACAAACACGTTGGCCTTGCCAATAGAGAAGATGTTGGAAATCTACCTGTTGTGTCTGTGATGATGTTTGAGTCTCTAATGCTATCAAACAGTTCTTCAGGGATGGGCATGGGGTACCTATCCTGAGGTGTAACCAGGTTCAAAGGCCTATAATCCTCGCACATCCTTTTCTCAGTCCATAATCTAGTTGAATCTTTCTTTGTTAGCATTATTGTAGTGGCTATGAAATCAGATATTGATGCCTGAATGAGACCAACTTCATGGAGCTCTTTGCATCTTTCATTTATTAGTTCCCACTCATGCTTGTTCAACCTATGCCTCTTTCAATAGATGGGTGTTTCATCTCTAAGGTCTATAAAAATTTACATGGTCTTACACCTACCTAAGTCTTTCATTGAGAATGCGAACACATTTTCATACTTAATTAGTAAGTCTATGATTTGGTTTCTTTCTTTCTTGGTGAGCTGGTTCACCATAACGAAAGGGTAGTTGGAAACACATGGGATGTAGTTGGAAAGTGTGTTTGAAGAACCTGGTGTATTGGGTTTTCCATTATCGAACTACACAGATTCGTAAAAGGTTGTAACTGTTTTTCCAGAAGCTAATGTACTTCCAGATGTATCAAAAACAATTTGAATCAAATTACATGGTCCCTCCTCCCCCCCAACACTAAGAGTGAAGTGTAGAGTGTTGAAGATAAGCAACTGTACTTGGTCGGGGTACCATGTAGTCGCATCGCCAAAATTACAAGCTGATTAAATCAGTGTTGGTGTTGTGTACATTTGAAAGAGTACACATGTTACCAACAACCATGTAAGGGAGTTCAGGTTCATGCTTTTCCCTAGTAGAGCGTTACACTCCAATCTAGTCACCTTGGTGTGACTAATAGTGCCAATTTGGAACCCCATAACCCTTTTTCTTTCTTCTAGGCTTGGTTCATCCCAAGTGGTTAAAACATGAGGATACACCAAGCTTGGTCCATTTCCTTGAAAGGTGTGTGCTCTTGGGAAGGAGACAAAGGTGGGCCAAACACCTATTGATTTTCCTATTGTGTTTGTAGGAAACCAAGGAGGTTTTTCTTGCCTTGTAACTGGTTGGCAGGAGTTTTGATCATCCAATATGTGAAAAACCTACAGGTTGGGGTCTCTAATGGTGTATCTCAAAGCCAATTATAGAATTGAGAGTGGTGCAAGGTTGGTCCACCAATTGCATAGTCGGTGAGCATAAGAATTGCATTGTGTCGCATCAAGTAAGAACAGTTTTCCAAGGTAATGCTTGACCAACGTGTAGTTCTCCTGGACTTTCTCCCTCTGGTCAAGCTGAGAAGGGGTGTTTTTAATTACATAACCAAGCGTAGGAGAAATGGATTAAGCCCAAGTGATCAATTGTACCATGTCTGTGAAGAGACCAGATCTTGTGTCACTTAAGCTTTTTCCAAATCCAGCTGCTAAAAATCCTTGACACTCCCAACTTGAAATGATGAGGTCCATGGGGCCAAGTAATTCCATATGTTTTTTCTGAATTAATTGTATGTCAAAAAGCAAGAAAGTGAAACTGGCCTTCCATGCGGTGGTTGCAAATTGTTGTGGAAATTTAGTTATGAACTCCATCATTCTTGATGATGCCATTTGCTTTACAATAGGATCAATGTCTACATAGAAATACCTTTGAACCACCATCCCTAATTGTAGTATGGCTTCGAGACTTGTACCAATACCACTAAAGAACTTTAGTAATGTAATCCCCTCCTTAGGCGGTGTCCTAGTGATTAACTGATGAAGTACTGGCTTAATTGGTTCGCCATGGCTCTCCATGTTCTCAAAATTAAACAAAGCTTTGACCAAGGGCTCATGGGATGTTTAAACCTTTGTAAAAATTATGGTCTGTGTTGAATGTTAATAGGAACCACCCTCAAGCTTTCAGTAGCTTGAGCATAAATTGTTTCCTCTTCATCTCCCTCTGTCCACTCGTGGCTAGCTTGTTGGATGTAAGAAATAGTGTGTGCTTCCTTGAGCATACAATGGCGAGCCATAGGACTATGGTTCCCATGTAAATCAAGGGGTATGTAGTACACATGCTCAAACTAATTGTCAATTGTGAAACCTGGTGGAAACAGGTCCTCTTATCCAATGAGCACATCGTAACTAGTGGCATTGGTGAATAAACATCTAACATGTTGGCAAAGCTCTTGATCTGTACCTTCATTGAAGTTAAGTGTAATCAAATCTAACCTCTCCCCAAATACCTCCTTTACGTTCCCACTAGCGGTGTGAATTTACCACATAGATTTCCGTAGTTTCGAGTCGAACATGCCCATCTTCATGGCAAATTGAACTCTAAGAGTCACTGGTTGGGCACTTGTATCGGGAAGTACCATTCTGGGTGTATGTCCTCCCACTTGGATTGTTGACCCAGTATTGTCGACAATGGCAACTCTGGTGGCAATGGAAGTTCTTTCATTAAGAACTGCAAGAAGACTTGACCTAGAAGTCTTGATGAACTGCTGGTGATTACAAACTCATATTCTTTAAAGACAATTTAATAGTACCAAAGACAATGATTAGTTTTATGCTCTAGCACAAAGGGTTGTTCTTGCATGGTGAGTAGCACTCTGCAATCATCCATCTTTGCCAATAACCACACTTGCACTAACACATCCACACATGATTTCCTAATGTACTATAAAGCTTGCATTGTTTGCTACTATAATGTCAAGCCATGATGATGATGATCCAACTTCCCTATTGTTGTTATTTCTTTTAAGCTTGCTACCCTTCCCATTTGCTTCACAACCTAGCTTTTGGCCTCCTCCTTTTTCAATGATGAATAAAAAGATGTGACCAAATTTTCTAATGTTTTCTCATAATAAAGAAGGTTGGAATTGTGATGTAGTTGAATTCCAGCTCCTCATGCTTCATAAGTGAAGTGAAGTGATGGGATTGGATGACCTAATGGCCAAAAAGAATTTGCAGGTGGTAAACATCTTGCCTGCAAATTGGCAAAGTTGTTGTTGTTGTTATAGAAGTGTTGGTGATGGCCTAGGAAATTGAAGGCAAATTTAGTAATAACAGCAAGGCTACTACAGTTGCCAAGCTAATGTTCTACTAAAATTTGTTCACTACAAAAGGGAATTTCCATATCCATCAGCTCTACCAAAACCATATTATCTACCTTGAACTTAGGATGGTTAAATTTTTTTTCTCTAGTACTACTCAACCCAAATGTTGTCACCATCATCATTTGCTGGTGTGGAGGTGGCAAATTTAAGGCTATTAACTATGTTGCAACCCATTTCTGCTACTCCTATTCCTCTTGTTGCTTCAAGTCATAAGTAATAGTGACTTGATTCATAGACTTGTCCATTCTCCTCCTAGGCCACGGATCTCTAGATTACATCCTTCTTCCTAATCTTTAAGATTCTAATTTTGGGCCTTTCTATCTCTCCATATAGAAGAAACTCCTGATTACCTCATAACTTGCAACAGATTTTGTTGGGGATCATGATTTCCCATGAATCTCCTCATAACCCAAAACGGATTTTCTTGGGATCATCATTAGATCAAAACTCTTGATTCCTTCACAACCCAAAACAAATTTTCTTACAAATTATCAACTCCCATAAATCTCCCAATGACCCAAAACAGATTATCTTAGGGAACATCAACTCCCAAAAATCTCCTAACAACCCAAAACAAACTTTTTTGGGGATCATTAGTTCCCACAAATCTTTTCACAACCCAAAATAGATTCCCTTGGGGATCATCATTAGCCTAGGATCTATGACACACCCATGAAACATCCCTCCTCTTCTAACCCAAACCTTTGCCACCAAAGCCAACTTGGTCGTGGATGTCACTTGTCAAGTTGTTATAATCCCTAACAAATTCAACAACATAGTTGAATGGGTTGAAATCTTTCAACCACCCAAGGTTCTTGACTCCTTATTGATGAACTTGCCGTCTGAAGCTTGCCCATCTCAACCCATGTAGCCATAATTTCAACTTGCTTTTCATTCTACCCACAAGCACCAATTGGAATTTGCCCATATGTGGTATCTGTAGCCATAGTTGTTCCTTGTTTTTTTTAAATTTTTTACAGCAACAATAGGAGCTGCCATGTCTCTATTCCTTGTATTTCTAGTTTCTTTTATGCCAATACTTAAAATTGGCATAATAATGGAGTAATTAAATTTTGCAACATTGGGTGGAATAACGACAACAATAATTACCACAACACTAGCTAGCAAGCCCATTCCTAAGTTATCTTCAAATTAAAAATTGCATTTGAGCAAGTCAAGTTCCTCTTAAGAAGACAATTTTGAAGCATCTAAACAAACTCACTTGTCAATAAATGACGGAGGCACAAAAGAAATTGTAGGATCACAATGTTTTACTACTCAAGTCAACTAGTCTAATTTAATGGCATCAATCAATCACAACTAGCACACCCTACTTAATTGATTTCAAAATTTGAAACTATTTACAAAGAAATGGTTTTCTTTAAAAAATGAGGCACAACTTGGATAGCACGGAATATGTTATTGATCTTTATTAGGCTATAACTTCCAAGTTGTTGCGCCATTTCATACGAGGTATTAGGTCTTGTAGGTTGTTTCCAAATGGGTAAGGCCCATTTGATTTCTTCATAGTAAGGCGACTCAACCTATTGGGAGGAACCTTTTGGTACATGCGTACCAAAGTGAGTTCCTTAATTACTAATGTGTTATTAGAGGTTTGGAAGAGATTTACCTTTAAAAGTAGCCATAGTTGAGCATATTCAATTTCTTCAAGAAGACCTTTTGGTTCCATTTGTATAGCCACATCACTATAGCAAGGATTCCCATGAAAACTAGGGGATGCCTTTGCATACATAGGCCAATCTGCAAACCATTTTCTGACTCCTATAGGTATGGCTAAGGCGTTGAAGATGTGCAAAACCTGCATAATATCAAAAAGCTTTGAAAACATTCAATTATCATGAAAACACATAACTTAATGTAAACAATTAATTTTCTTCTACAACAACTTTAGGTTTCCTTCTCTTAAATTTTGCCAATAAAAACATTAGATCAGATAGACATGGTTTAACATCAACAACATCTACAAAGTTGTAGAACATTGTACCTCTCCACCAACGAGGTTATTGTCCACTTTGTAAACCTTTAAAACCTTCAAAAGTTCCTTCGTGATCCCTCCATGGAATGATAAAACAAAATATACACTATTGGGAAAGCAATATTTGTTGTTTGTTTCAACATCCAACATGCCAATGTCCTTTAACCAAATAATGCACAAATTCACAGCTACATCTAATAAGATGTTGAAACCACATTCCACGACCTACAATACATGATACAACTTTGAATCATTAGACCATTATACTACATCTAAATGTACATTCAAGTCTATGTATGAACACTTGGGATAATATATATAACGTTTATTTGACATTTGGGAGTTCACCTTGTGCAAAGTAGTTACCTATTCAAGAGGTGCTTCAAACCCATCCACGTTTCCAGCAACTTTTCGTAGTGTTTGAAGTCGAAGGTTGTGTTTGGCAATGTGGCCCATGTAATCTTGGCAATTGCTCCCTCAATAGGCTTGTTTAAGAAGGACTATGTGGAGGTGTTCATACATATTAGCACTATACTGAAAAGGAGATCTAGTTCAATGAATAGAATCTACATAATGCATCATTGCATGGACTTTGACCAAGTTAAATTCGAATATTTGCCATGAAGACAATGTTATTTAATGAATTCAATGTTCTGTGCAAGGCATCATATGAAATTGGAAAGATAAATTTGCATGATTTCTATTCAAACATTTCAATTCACCATGATCATCATATGGCAAACAACATCTAGTTTAAAAGAATTGAATCTCAACTTACTCTTGCATTAGAAGGGCCAATTTCCTCAATGTTTTTTTAGTGTACTCCTTAGTGCGACATGTTGTTTCATACCACTAGAGAAACTTCACAAGTGCTTGGATTATGTCTTGAGAATATAGGCCAACCAAACATGGCACAATCACATCCAACATCCAACATCCAAACTTGGTTGAATGCAATGGACTCCCTTTAAACAACACTTTAAAGACTAACATGTTCATGAATACAACAAGGCCATGTAGGTTTCATGGCAACCACAATTAACCCTTCAAGATTCAAAATTTTCCCACAAGAGTGTTGACCAAGTGTGGAATTGAAAGTACATGCATTACAAATAGGTGTTCAAAGGTAGCAAAATTCGCATTTGAGGAAAAATACCCGCCCTTGTCGATTGCAAGAATTTGAAATGATGGGTACCTTGAATGTTTCTTAATATGAAAGAGGCGTTGATCTAGGCTTGAAAGAATTTTGGAGTTTATAGAAGCCAAAGTAGTTCCCCGTAGTATATCAATAATTGTCTTAAGAACACTTAAATTTGCTTGGTGAAGCATATCCACATGGATCGCTTTATAAGGATTGCCCCACTTTGTTCCTTCACCATTAAATCCCCAAAGAGCACACTGTAGCAAATCACAATGGTTAATGCCAATTACACATGTATGCCAATTTAATATAGTCTATGCATATGTATTGAATAACACGTGCACTTTTACCCAAAAAAATTCCACCCATATGATTTTTCCTACAAAAAACTAATTATCCTTACATATAGATGAGAAAATTATTTGAGTCTAAAAACTATAAACAAATCAGAACTGTTGGGTCAAATTTAACCACTATGGATATTTGTATATAAGTTCTAATGTAGGTTTGTTATCCTACAAACACATGGAAAGATTCCATCTTCAAGGGAAATTTCCTTAAAACTAACAATCAACGTTAGTAAATGACATGATGCAATACAAGGTATTACAAAAATGAACATGCACCTTTGAGGAACAACTATAAAACAAAGACTCAAATTCATAGGTAGGAAGGCAAAATTATCTTGCCTTTACTGGATGCATTTTCTACATGTTTTATTGGCCATTCTACTAGCTCATAGTAAATGTAGCTACTACAGCCCCTAGACATTGTGTGTTTATGAGGTTTTGCATTCCATAAATTGCCAAAAAGACTTAGAATCACCTTAGGAATGCCAACTCAAATCTCCAAATGTTTATAACTTAAAAGTTAAGATTGAAATTGGCACCTACATTTGTAGTCACCACAAGCTGATATTTGGGGTATAATAAACGCCTTGGTGAATGCCATTACTTGGTGCAATTTGAAAGACCTCTTTGAAACTAGGTGATGAAAACATAGAAGATAGTGCTTCCAATGGGTCCTTGTGGTACATGACACGATCTCTAGAATCACCTTCTATAACATGGATGAGATATTGATCCCACCCATCTTATATTTTGAAAATTGTTTGTTCAATTTGTGCAGCAGACTTCACATTCACATCTTCCAACTTGAATGATGGATGAAACAATATTTTTTCAAACAAAGAATTGATGTCCTTATTTGATAGCCCAATAGTGGCTCTACAATGTTTAATCGAATGCACAAGTAAAAATGTGGAATCATAAGGTGGAGGATTGGGGTCATCTAGAATTGAAACTAAACTATCAAAATCAAACTGATCCTCTTGTTGCAAGTTCTTTTGTTGTAGACCTTGAACTGGTTCAAAAGCTTAAGGATTTGTATTATTTACTTGTTTACATGTATGCTCTAAGTTCCTTTGGGATGAAAAACAAACAATATTATGTTGATGGTTTGAAATAACATTTGCACTATTAAACTTCAAAGCCCCACAATGATTACAACTATATTCCATTAAACTACAACATTATATCTCATATACCTTCACATTTTCTCTTGCAATTAGATGTTAGGAGATGATGGCCGAGCCATGTCCAAATTTCTTGCAAGGGTTTATCAAATGTCATTTTATTTTAGCTCCTCTCATCAAGCATAAACCACTGAGACCACAAATTTCCCAACAAACATTTGCTACACACAAGGTGCATTCATGAGAATAAAATTTAAAATTGGATATGTCTGCATCTTTTTCTATTATGAAAAAAGAACTCGTCAATCAATGATGTGTTATTGGATAAGTAATGAGCACAACTTAGCACGATTCAGTACATACTCACATTATTTACCTTTTTTCATTGTGAGATAAAAGAACATGCCCTTGTAGTTAAACCAACTATAGAAATGTTACCATAATGAATAGTAAGATAATGAGTAGATATACGTACCAACTTTATCAAACAACTTTGGAACTCTCTAAGCACAATAAGCTATAAGGGCACCACATAACACAAAACTTCAATCCATAGACAAATAAACAAACAAACCTCAAGCTTCCTATTTTTCATTGTTTTGCTTTATTATTGTTGTTTCTTGTGTGCACATGAATCATTTGCTGGAGAAATCTTCAACAATATGATTATGTGTATATGGGGTTTGTTTGTTTGTTTATCTATGGATTCCTTAGGCTTGATGCTTGTTAGGACAAGCTAAATTGAAGTCAATCTTACCTTAGAAACTTGTTGTAGCTTTGTGGGGATACTTTTTTATTAGCTAGAACTCTTGAGTTCTAGCCAACATCATGAGTGAGTCTACTCATCGCGTATGAAAGTGTGACATAAATTAAAGAAACAAATTTTCTTTTAAAACTGTTTTCTAGAAATTTGCATAGATTTTGATATACCCATCACCACCTCTGTAAGTAGCTGATCAAGTTAGCAGGGTGTTATGGCAACTTGTAACTACTATGCATGATGTAGGTATGAATAACACCCACAAAAGTTATGACTTCACTCATTTTTGTTATCTTAGTTATAAGTTTGTTGAAACTAACACTTTGTTTGTTCAGAACCACTACCACACACTCAGAGAAGTTCAAGTAAAAGAGATTTTTCTTTAGACTCTTTAGAAAACTATGTCAAGAGTCCAGCTAAAGTCACACATGAGCAACTAGATGGTTTCCCATGAAATTTAGTTGAGCATGGTGTTCACAGTCCAACATGTTCAGGGCAATTTTGAGATGAAAATGGTGTTGAAACAGATGTAATGGAGACAATTGCTAAAACTGGTTTGTTGAATTATCTTTTCTTATGCGTGTAGTTTGGCCAAGTTTTTGATCTAGTTTCCTTGTAGTATGTGAACTTTGTCTTTTTTTATCCAATCTTTTCTTTCTAGCACCTACTCTTCTTCTGAAACAAACATATTTTTCTAAAGTCGGGGCCTAAATTGGTTTGATGGTGAGTTTTAGTGATCATTCTAACATTTTATATTTTGTAGTGAGAAATAGTCTTTCATTTGGATTACTTGGCACTGCTTAATCCCTTTGGTGATTCTTCCACACTATATTAAACTCCTATAAACACATAAGGATGTGCCTTTGTATAGAAGTGTTTTTTTTAATTGGTTCCTTTGTTAGATTATGTGTTTATATTTTGATTTTGGAAATCTAGTTTGTGTGTCAGTGAACTATATTGAGGTTCTTGGAAAAACTCTATGATTCATATCCTTTTGAAATTTGACATATTTCAAAATAAAGAGACAACTTTAAGGAACTTGGGGTTGAAAGGTTATGCAAGTGTTGCAAGCATGCTTCTTCAATACACTAATTGCAATTCTATTATGAAAATATGATTGCAGGTAGTTGTAAGCTTGTTATTGAGACAAACTATGCTTGTGATGTAGTATTTGCAAGTAAGTCTTCTCTTTACTCTTCTACCCTTGCTAAATAGACCACTAAAAATACATTATACAAATGTTTTTGCGAGGCATCTGGTGTGTTTGCATTATTTGGGATGTGTGAGTGGTTATGTATTAGGTCAATTTAGTTTTAGGTGTAATTGAAATGATTATCTTTCTTGCAAGATCCTTGTAAGTGTGGTTGAAAGCACCTCAATAGTGAGTTACATCATGGTTTACATTCCCACATTTATTTTGTGTGCTTGTTTGTTTGTTTGCTTGCAAGAAATATGAAGTGCATGGGATACAAAAGGGGTGTTTTGATTCGTGAAGGAATATTGTGCAAAGTGACAAATGTAGTACAAAATCTTGTTTCTTGAACATCTATGTTTCATAACAAGCCAGGCTTTCCTTCACATGTAAAGGTCACTGTAAGTTTTTCCATGTGTTTTGGTAGACACCTAGTAATAGTGGCAGTAGCAGCAATACTTACAGTAGCTTCACATGTGGTACTTTGTTTTTTGTTTCTTTCAATGTTTCTTTGTGTGTTTCTTCTTGTGGTAGTATGTATTTAGATTTTAGGGATTTTTTATGGTCTTCTTTGGCATTTATTGGATTTGTAATTTCATAGTCTTATGTCCTTCAGACATTAGGATTTTGTGATAGACTTGGTTGTAATACTTCCTGGATTCTAGTGTAATAGTTTTGAAGCATGAATAGTGGTTCTCGGAAGGGTTTTTGGTGTCCTTGAAAGCATCAGTTGCAAAATCTAGCTTTAGAGGCTCATAAAGGATCATTGCTTTTATTGGCTTTGGTTTGGAGCTTATCCGTGAAGCACACAATTCACTATACAATGCAGGAAAATAACAAGTGGTGAATTTAGATTAAAGCTTCCTAGCAGCACCACAACTGTTACATCTTCTACTTAATCCAAATGGAGTTGCACTATTACTATAGCTTAAAGTTGATTAACAATTCATGGCCACTTACTTCGGACATAAAAATTCACGATGTAAAGTTTGAATTTCTAACCTAAGAGTTTGAAGATTCAAAGTTACCTTGCGACTATTGGGTTACTATTTTACAGTATAATAAGGCCATTGTAGTTGCAAGAATTGGATAAGTTTTAATGTGTTTTGTTTTTATAGTTGTGAGTGTAATCTTTGTAGCTAAAATTGTGTGGTTTTGTGGTTTCCCAACAAGTATTACAAGTAGCATGAAGGTAGATGACTTCAATGTGGTGCACAGTACAAAAGTATGAGATTGATCATGATTCCAGTAGCACTTCCACACTTGGGAAAGAGCTTAAGCCTTCAATGTGGATGAGGTAGGATGTATTCTTTGATGATGAGTCAATAAAGGTTGTGATGTCATCATTGCAACATATTAGGACATGTGAAACAAACTATCAACATAGTTTGTTGTTTCCTTGTGGATAAGCTTTTGTAAATCTTCTTCAACAAAAAGACTTCTAAACTTCTCATAGCTTGCATGCTTGACCTAAAGTAGTGGGAGAGTGAATAATGGGTTTAGGATCTAAACAAGATTAGAGGAAGAATGAAGGAAACATAGGAAAAAAAAGGTTGAAATAGGAGAGAAAAGAGGATGAAGGAAGGGTGGATGAAACAATATGCAAGGAAGGATGGATGAAAGATAAAAGGGGGAAATGAAGGAATCTTCTTTTACACATTTTTAATTTTACTCTATGCAATCAAGGTTTAGGATTTCTTGTTTCCTTTGGTTGTTATGATTTGCATGCTTTGGTTGCTTTTGTTGAATGTTTTTGTTGAGTTGTTAAGAATTTTCAAGTTTTTCTTACTACCACTCACTAATAATCAATCTTGTATATGAACATAAATTAGCTTGAAGGAGGTGCTTGATAAGCTTTTGAGACTACTTTTGAAACATCAATAAGTAATCTTTGTCTCTTTGTGATTATTTGTTGCTACTTCTTTATTAATTTGTGTTCAAATTGATTATAAATGTTTTCAATCTTTTTGTTAAATTGTTTGTTTCTATGTTCTCGTGGAATGTCAGTCTCTTCCCTTGTCAAGTGGTCAATGCCTACTATGTAGTTTTTGTTGCATTACATTTTATTGTAGGAATATTTGGTTTTTTTTCACCTTGTTATAAGATTGCAATCCTATAGGAGTAAGGTTTTTGATACTATTGGTCAAGTATTTGTTGTTACTTAATTTCAGTTGTAATATGTACAATGTTTTTTGAATGCTTATAGAGTTTCTTACAACATTGTTCAAATGTGGTTATTACAAGTTCAAATGTGCTAAATAAGTTTTAGGACAATTTTGTTTGTTTTTTTTACTTGTGAATTTTTGAAGCAGTTCACAAGATTGTTTGTTAGTAACTACTATTGCTCCTATTCATGTAAGCTACTATTTTTCATGCAATACTTTGTTTCAAAATGCATCTCTTTGGATTCAAAATGCAAAGCAAGGACTGGGCACAACTGAATAGGATTCAACATCACTTTGAAGAGGAGTTGCCACAAGAGAATGGATTGCCCAAGGATTTACTAGAGGATAGGATAGAAACATAGGTGTTACTTGATGGTGGAGGAGGGTTAGTTCGAATGTCTACAACTGGTCATTTTCTTTTCCAAAAGCCAAAGAAGAAGTGCAGTTTGTAAGAAAAGACATTAAAGATGCTTTCTAAAAGTTTGCACTTGGCTATTTCATAAAAGCAAGGTGATTCCAAAATGTGCAGATTGGAATTATGTCAAGGCATTCAATTTTTCCATTTTCAATTAAAAATCTTAATAAGATGATTAAAAAAACTAGGATGAAGATGTGGTTTGTATTTTCATGATAATTAAGATGTGGTATTTATTTATGAACTTTGTGGTTTTTATCTTCATGAAAATTATGCATTGATTAAAATGTGGTTTTTATGTTCTTCTTACCCATAATAATCCCCACATAATGTTGAGTTTTTGTGTAAAAAAAAACTACCATATATTACCAGGGAATTGTTCTTAGGAAAAGATGCAACAATCTACACACTCTATCCATTGATGGAGACGATGAAGGATGTAATCTTGCATACATTTGTAGTCCCTAAAAAGGACACAGAAACATGATAGGTTTTTTTCTAAGCTTGGGGACCTCAAACCTTGCAAGAGCCAGGTCTTGGCGGCCGGATTGCCAAACAAATGAGGGATACAAGAGGTAATTACACCCAAATAGCCTGAAAGGAATTGTACCGTCTCTTCCACATTTTGAAACCCCCCTTAAATGCACCCATGACTATGAAGGAGGAATGGAAGGAGGCTTTGGACACTTTGAGAAATGAAGACAAGTGGTGCATTACAAGTTACTAGATGGACAAATTGATCCCTATGGCTCTGCATCAATTCATGGAGTATTGGCTAAAGTCATTGTGGGATCACATTATGATCCTTCTAAAAAGGTGGATCTCACCTTGGAACAAGCTTCTTTTTTTTTCTACTCGTTGGAGCTTGCGATGGAGGATAAAAACTTGTCACACATGGATGGCTGAATACAAGCCCACAATATGAAGCTCCTTGAAAATAAGATTGTGGATGTCATTATTATGTTGAAGAAGTTCTAGATCCTTGATCATCCCCATGAGGAGGAATGTGCATAAGACAAATATCCTCCCAAATGTGATGCCTTAATGCATGCGAATTGGCTAATTTTCCATTGAAAAAATTAGTGAAAATGAACAAGCATCTTAGTACATTCAAGAGTGCTTTGCATGGGGAGGGAAGTTTAATTGAGTTCACCTTGCCAAATTAGGCTTAATGGCGTCACATCATTTTGAGGTTGCTGAAACCTATAGTTTTGGCTTTTGATTCTATATACTTGGATTCCTTGTTCTTATTGCAGATTCTATAATCTTTGCTAGTTTTGCTACGGAATGGAGTACATTCATGAATTTGCAATATTTTTTACCTTGTTATGGAATGGATTACATTCATTATTGTTGTCATATTGCTAGAATTGATATACTAGTTACCTACAAAGAAGAATTGTCTTTCCAATCACATAGATGTCTTCTTTCCAATATCTTATTGAAGTTGATGGCTTAAGCAAGTTTGAGGTTATGATGTAAGAAGTTGTAAATAGATGTAGAAAGGAATAATATTCTTAGATTGGGGGATACAAGGATTGTTTATATACCTTCCATTCAAGAGTGCAATGTTGTTGATTCCTGTTGGTTGCTGGTGGTTTATTTGATTGCTTGAAACAACAAATGAAATAGAGCTTGGATGTTGCAACATTTGTTGAAGAGTTTAATGAAATTTTGGTAACCCTACTTAATGTTCATTTTTTGCACGTTAAGTTGCACTAGTAGAGATTGTTAACTAGTGTGTGAGACTCACATGCTGCCTCTAGCACAAACTTGGGTTCTTAACATTATCACATGTCATGCCATGAATGTCATAGAGAGCAATGATAACAATAGGACAATCTTTGCTAATTCAAATGAAAGTAATAACAAAAACAGTAATAGCAATAATAATAGTTTAGGTGGTAGGAATTGTGTGTGCCTCAAAAGTGCAGATGATTTTCATTATGTCAATGATCCTCGTGTTTAGGGATTTTTCCATACTTGCTTAATATACTTTTTGGAGAAGGGGCAAGGGTTTTTTGGCAAAGCCTATGCTTTTAACCAACCTTCATTTGAATTGAATGTCAAGAGTTATAAGAAGATTGATTATCTTTTCAGTCATTATGTTCGTTTGTTTGGCTTTAGTGTTATTATTATTACTCACCTTCAAAGCATTCATATTGGCAATGATGAATACATCATGGAGTTTTTTTTACTGCCTACTTGTGTGGATAGTCGAGAACAAGAAGTGGTGTTGAATTCCCTATCCATCACCATGTAACATGTGTGTGTTGAAGCTTGCACACTATTTTTGAAAACAACTTAGGGTTGTTCAAAGTAAGCATTGTTGGTGCACTAGTCAACCCTAACATTGATGAAAGATTAGAATATGTTGAAGGTGACCCACTAATTGCAAATCTGAAATCATTGAATGGAGTAGAGATTGAAGAATTGGGTGGGCTCACAGAGGAAGGTAATTTTGTTTTCACATAGGCATGGATGCATTCAAAAGCAAGGGCGTAACAAGAGGAAAGGAACAAGTGAGAAGATAATTCGGCTTGATGTTTATATGTACAACAATATTTCATTAGCAGTTTCTAGGATGTAGCAAAGAGTATCAGAGGTGAGTTTCTTCTTCCTTTTCCCTTCTAAGCTTGCAAATCTTCCTTTCTCCTAAAATGAGTGAATCTTCATGTAGTCTGAATGAATTTAACTTGGGGTTTTTTCATTATCTTGTTGCCTCTTTCACATGGGTTGTTGTGTTGCAATATGTCCAATGAAACATCTAATCTCTAGTTCATGCCTGAATATCTTACCCTTGGATTTGATAATGAATTCCATTGACAATCAAGTAACACCTTTTTGGTATCATGATTGGAAGGGTTTTTTTTTGAGATTTTTGAATTTACTATAGGTACCTCCTTTTCTGGATTTTTCTTCTGGCTTGCAAGTTTGCATTTAGCTTCCATTTCTAGGTAAGACCTAGTTTTCTTACATGGCAACATGTGTTCAAACTCTAGGATAGAAGGAAGACTACAATGTATATTGTAATAGCAGAACATTGGCACTCATACGATGAGATTTTTATGTAGTAAAAATCTAAGTTCCTTGTGTTGGACTTAGTTGTCACAAAATTTTAACATTGATAATACATTTTTTGTTCTTGGGTGATACCTGAGTAGTAGTACCATTCAAGATTCTTCAAGCATATCCTTTGTAATGAAGGAAACAAGTAGGCGGATCGGTGATGCATTAGACCATTTTAGGGAGTTTTCCTTATTGTTGGAGCCTTAGTTCAAAATTTTATTTATATATCAATTCAAGTGCAAGACTTGGAGTTTTTTTTCACTTTACCTATATACAATACATATATTTTTATATAATTTATATGGAACAATATAAATGCAATGTTGTATTGATTTACTATGAATCAATGTCAAAACAATGCTACTAGTTGTTTCAACACTTATCAAATGCAAGATTTGATTTATATTCAATCAATTTTTGCCCATTTGATATTGTAGCATTTCATGGGATTGTATTAATGTTGTGACAATGAATACCATTGTTTTAACATTTTTAATGTATTGATTTTATGTGATATGCAACAACATTGAAAATCCACCTTTATGAAGGCCATAACAACATCAACTCAATAGCTAATCAATTTGTGTTGTCTCAACATTGACAAGATCTTATCCATTGAATGTGTGTTGAAAAAATGTAAATTATGTCAAAACAATCCAAATGCTAACTCAATACATATTGTTATAATGCCATCAACATATTGTATCATGACCATATTAGCATTGAATCTTCAACATATTATCATCAATTTGATGACTTATTAATGTATGATGTGCCAATGTTGGTCATATTTTTTTCATTGATTTAATATTGATAAGATGTCAAATGTTTTAGTATAATATTAATGACATTTCAAAACATGTTGTTATAATGTCACCTTAACATCATATCAATGATTGTCTCAACATCGAACGTTGAACATATTGTTAAGGTGTTGTAAAAGCACTCATACAAAGAGGGGGCAAGTTTGTGATGACGTTGTAAAACTTTGATGTCAAGTTCACAATTACAACGTATATGGTGGGTGAACACATGCTTTTAGTGCCATGTTTGCTTGGTTTTACAAATAACTTAATTATTCAGCAAAATTATTTCCACTAGGCCACAACAATATGCTCGAGAGTATTCAAATTCATGAAAGCAATCACATTTCACTCAACTGCCATCATCACTAAAACCTCTCCATGAACTATTAATTTGACAACTTAACATATTAGGGTGAAGGAAGTTGGATCATTCAACCACCACCACACACAAATAGGAAGTTCATGGATTTAGGATTGACTTTGAAAAGGGCAAATAACCCTCCTATGTACACGACAAGTCCAGTTCCAATTTGACCATTCTCTTGTCTATTATCTTGGAATGAAAAAACAAATGGCTCACAAGATCATGAAGGACTCCTTTGACTTTTGAAAGGGCAAACAACCCTCCCAAGTACACAAGAAGTCCACTCCCAATTTGACAGTTCTCTTGTCTATTATCTTAGGATGGAAAAACAAATGGCTCACAAGATCCTGAAGGATTCCTTTACGAAGAGTTGTTTGACTGCAGTATGATCTGATCATTTTCATTGGTTTCTTGAATCAACTCATGTCAAAGATCTCAAGAGCTGGAAATTGTTTAGAGAATTAAACATGAAGTCAAATGCAAAGGGAATTGTTGAATTTCTGCTGTTGAATTTGCAAGGGAAAAAAAAACTCATCTTATAAGTAGTGTAGCCAGTTTGAACAATTGCTGGCAACCTGCAAAAAGAGGCTTCAATGATGATCAAAATCAAGATGAAAGCAAATTCAGGAAACAGCCAAGATAAATTTGCCAAATCAATCAGGAAGAAGATGTTTACCCACTATACATGGGAGCAGAACTAAGTAGAATCTCTGCATGAAGCATAGTTGCAACAAAGAAGTAAGCTTCAGAGAATGCCCCACATTACAAAAGAGAAGACATGCAACAGAACTCAATGGAAGAAGCTGGTTACAGTGGCAGATGCATAATAACTACTCAAGCAGTAGTCTCTTGAGGGACATGGATTGTTCCAAAGACATCCATAGGCAGCATCTCTGGCAGCTGCAATACGAGACATAGTTTGCCTTGTGCACTAAAAGGAAGTAGAAACTGCCTCCATTAATGAGACTATAGAAATGAAAATTTGTCCACCACAATGCTGCAGAATGCTTACACTGACAGGATGAATCTTGATGGAAGCAAGTCTTATACAAAAATAGACAATTCTTGACATATCTATACCAGATTGATGGCAAAAATTGCAAGACATGTTTCCTAGTTAAGCTTCCATTCTGAAAAGCAACAAGAAACAGGCCTGAAAATCAGATGTGGAAAAATGAAGGTTTGAGAGCAAGATCCTGGACACTCCAGAGCAACTAACCCCATGGAGTAGATAGTACATTCATGGTGAGCTTCAGTACACAGATGCTTGTGGGTGTTTTCAGATGAACAGATTTCGATCACTCTGCAGAATTCTCTTTGCAGCATCTGCGTTGTTGACATCTGGTGCTGTGAGACAAAGTTAGAGGGCAATGCAAGCTTGTCACAGTATAGCCCAGCCAGCAAGACTGCATTCAATGCTCTGCAAGTTTTGTGAAGTATATTTCAGCACTTGGTGTGAACTGTACAAGCTCCATCACTTCAAACAAGTCCTAGAAGTTAATGGATCAAAGCAAAACCCATTATTTTACAGTTTGCTTTCTGCAAGCTTTCAGAATAGTGCACAGAAGCTCTTTACACAAAAGTTGGGGTGGTGCTCACTCAGGACAGGAGGTTCACTTTTACAAACTAGAGCCTGATGGGATTTTCCATCAGGGACTAAAGCATAAATGTACAGCTCAACTCAACAGCTGCAACCCAAACCTGTATCACAAGCTGAAGAGGGTGGCAAACACCTACCATGACCTCCAATGGCAGACTTAACCACATATATCCCAGCAACAACAACACCATGATGTATACTTCACAACATCCAAGAATGCAAAACTACCTTGAACACAAAAAGTGAAATTGATGGCTCTTTACAGCTTGGGGATGGTGATTGTGTCTCCAACTTCAAGGTGGTCTCCAGCATAGATGCCATTTGCTGCTCTCAAGGACTCCACAGTTACCTGTATCATAACAGTCAATCGGGACACACTTAGAGCTAGAAAGTCATTGACTATTTCAGGCTGAGACTGTTTGAAACTCTGCTCACCACATTGAAACAGAACATACTCTTGAGACATGATGAATTGACAAGGTGAACAAATATATTCCTTTCCACAAGGTGCCAGCAAGTGTCCTCCTAGGTTGAATATGGCTCAATACTTCATGCTGGCCCACATAGCCATGAAAGTATGAATTCTTGAAACTAGCACAGCAGAATGATCATAAAACTTACCCCATACTTCCTCGACAAGGCCCACAAAGTGTCACCTTTCCTAACTTTGACCTCTTTGCTCTCAAAGCGCTTCTTGACTATTTGGCCCTTCTCAATGTACCGAGAACCCATTTCCTGTGCTTTATTGTTCTCTTTGTTTGCAAGGCTTTTAATATCTTTGCCAGCATCTTTCAATCCACCTGCAACATCCCTTCCCTTATCCTCCACACTCCCAAAGAAACCTTTGCTCTTCTGCTCCACTTCCTTACCCTTGTTTTCAAGGTTGAGTTTTCCATCTCTGCTTCTTTTCTCAAAATCACTCTTTGTTCCCCAGCCCTTGCTTTCCACCTCTTGGCCCTTGTTATCTATTGCTTTCTTTGCTTCCCAGCTTTTATGTTCAACCTCCCGACCACCCCTGTCAAAAGTTCCCTTTACTTTCTCACCAATTCCTTCAACACTACCCTTGATCTCCTTGCCGAAATCTGACAGCTTTCCTGTGAGGTCTCTGGCTGCACCCTCTACACTTTGTCTAGCATCTTCAATCTTATTTCCAATACTTCCTTCTCTGCTCTCCTCCTGCATCCACAAAAAACAGGTGATAGGGATGCAGAAGAGATTGTTAATGATACTGCTCCTATAACCGGGATTCCACAGGTATACAAGAGACCTTGAAGAACTTGTGAGAATACATGTCATGACAAGAGCAACATCAACTGCAATCTTTGTTCAAATTTCCAGCTACACCATTGCAATCCATGATGTAACTTTCTCCAGACCCATTCTTATGGTTGACATATCTCCCTTGGTAATTCTTTGAAAGGTGATCACCAAAGCAATTGTTCATCTCAAGTTGGTACCACCCTTGCAATACTGAAGAGTGCAAGAAGAAGAGCTCAAATCTCTTCCATTTTTTAGCTCCTGTCATTGCTGTGCTAATCTACCTGTTCACAAAGAGGTGCAATTGTAGAATCTTCTTGTTGAATCTGTCAACTGTTCCTTGTGTTACTGTTAAGACTAATATAAGTGCAATAGAAATCTCATGGTTGCAAATATGCAACTAGCTTATATCATTTCTACTCAAGGACATGGCTACGAAGTGTCATACATATATACCTTTGTCCAATTGTTCTCACTTCTGCTCTTTTGATATGATTTAAACAAGGTCCAAGCAATGCCTGCTGCAACTACTGCACCAGCAGCCTTGACAATAATATTGTTGCCTCCATCTCCCTTGTCACCCTTCCCTCCTTTTGGTCCATCCCTGTGGTCACCATTAGTAGATGGAGCTGCAGCACCTGTTGACATCCTGAAACTTCACCCAAGATGCAACAATCATGTCAACATCTTCTCTGAAAATAGGGAGACAGCAAGCATGGACCTCTCACAGAATATCACATATGAGAGAACGAGAAACAAGATTCCAAATGAGGATTCATATCTGGCAGCAGCAGGAAGCAGTACCATGCTTGTTCAAAGGAGGGAGGAAAAAAGTTCAAAGAGACATTTCAGCGTAAGAGAAAGCGTCTTCTCAACAAGTCGACAAGAAAACAAAGAACCGCATGCGCGCTATGCAAAAGAAGAACTGGGGGAGAAGCAAAGACGAAATGCGTTCTTGACCTTCTGCAACAAACCGTTCCACCAAGATGAATCTCGCTCAAATATAAACGATATAATTACACTATGACTAGACAACGTGGACATGGAGAAAAATCAGATGGAGAAGAGAGAGAACACGGTGGCGCTCAGGACGAGCAAATACCTTTTTTTAACAACAAAGTTTCGCGAAGACCAAGAAAGCTATTGCCCCGTCGGCCTACTTCAGGAGTACACTATAACAGCGACGTTTTGGCGAGTGAGAACAAATACACAGAAGAGAAGGACGCAAATATGTAGCCATTCCGCAGGACATAACAGAAACGATGTACACCAACACCAATACGACGACAAGCGTTACTGGAGAAAGCAATTGAATGTCAAGGGAGGGGAGAGTATTCACCTGTGTTATCGAGATGCGGCGATGATTTGTCGAAGAAAAAACACGACAAGCAGGGACAAAGGAGCAAAAAGATTAAAGCTTTACAATCGAAGCTGTCTCCCTCTCTCACAAATTGTGTTCGTGGAGTAGAAATCAACAGTATATTGACAGTTCTGTGACGGACAGTGCGACTCAATTGCGGACGAAACACATGCGAAAGTGTGTGCGATGGTGGCCCTCACGTGGATCCGCGAAGCGTCGGATTTTGGCCCGGAAACAAGAAGGCTGGAACAAGAAGGTTCGGGAGCATAAAGGATAACAGGATAAAACCCCTTAATAGGGCTTTCGACGATTGCGCTCCAGAAGATGACGATGATGCTCTGAGCCTTGTCAGGATTGGATGTTGGAGGATTGTGTTCTCGGAGTCATCTGGAACACAATCCTGGAGAATCTTTGAGGTTTTCCTTCATCTTCGTCGTCTTCGTCTTCAAAATATCGACGGAGTCACCAATGTTGGCAATGCAGTATGACTCAGTGAAGCAAACAAGTGCAGCGATGCACCTAGTGATGCAAGCACCTTAACGTTCATCAGCCCGGTGATATAACGACTCCTTCGTCTTCGTCCATCTGTCTACGACAAAGCAATTGTTACTTGAACGGTGTCCAAATCCGTGCTCGGAGATTAGATCTGGCAGAGGCGGTATCATCAACCCATAAGCTTTGATTCTCCATTATCAAAGGCAACAACAACGCACAAATTGTTGCCACAGACGTCATTGTAAGTGGACAGTCAAGCTTCATATTCTTTGTGTGGATGTTTAAAGAATAGGTGTCATCAAGAATGAATCTATCCTGCTTGTGCAGAACAATCTATTGTATCCTAGATTGTTTTACCTTTAGCATGTGACTCCAGTCATTCAGCTCCTTGTCTTCTTCAGATGTTTCAACACAGATCTGGAAGCCAAATCAGTACCATAAAGAATGAATCTATGATATCATGCCTGTGCATAACAATCTATTGCATCTGAGATCATTTTAACTTAGCATGCAACTCCAGTCATTTGTCTCCTTGTCCTCTTTAGATGTTTCAACCCAGATCTGGAAAACATTGCTTCCAGATTTGGAAATGCCAATGACACTATACAATCTCTACTAATTTTTCTGGCGTTTGAAGGTAGATATCCAAAATTGTTGCTGAAGAGGAATTCTGTTGTTCCTTCATGCTACTGCAAAACCCTAGGTGTTATCTCAAACTGTTTTTCTTCAGTGTTACCCTGGCAAGGAAGGCTTGCAGCTTTCAAAAGTGTGGAGAGGCATAGAATTTTTGATGCAATTATGCAGACTACTATAGCAGTCCAGTCATCAAACAGAAAACATCAAGTCAAGACACAGTGAAGAACAAGAAATCAGCTGCTGATCAAAAGCAAAGGAGCATTATCAAAAGATTAAGTATTGAATATCACAAGACAATTGTGCAAGCTCAAAGGACTTCAGAAATTAACCTCTTCCAGGTTTCTGGATATTGGCATGATCATCAAAATTCAGCACACTGCCAGGAGTCTAACAAGGGTGGCACACACATGACCTGCCATACCTCTTTGCAGCGCTGAACTTTGCATCATATGCTTGTTGCTTGCAGAGCTAGAGTCATGACATCCTGAATGCCTGGAAATGATGAACCTCCATAGTTTTTTGTTGCTCACAAGTCAATATTACTGCCACAATGAAACCTGTAATATTTCTGCACACAGAGGTCTCATATCTTTTTCATACATTTTCCCTGAATGCAGGTACCTATTACCACTACAACAAGACAAACAAGGAGTCAAATCTCTCCCATATTTACAAAACATTCTGCAACTGCAATTGCAGAATGAGGCAATAATCAACAATGAGCTCATTTTCTGAAACAGCCACCGTGAAAGGTGACACGCGCACATCTGTGCGTCCCCAATTTGATGCCACAATTCACCAGTCTCTGTAGCATACAATGAATTTGATCATGTCAACTCCAAACAGACACAAATTGAAGCTGTCCTCCCTTCCCCATCCTTCACCTTTGTCCATGAATAGAAGAAACACTTCTGTAGAAAGCTAGTGCTAGATTGAGGATCTGTAAACTGAGGACATCATCATGCTCAAAACAGCTGAGAAATTGCCTGTTTCTCAGCTTCAATCATGGCAGAGTTTCAATCCTTGCAGTGCAGAGAACTTTGCTTAGCATTTACTTACTTCAGCAACTCACGCCTTGTCCATTGGTGGCTGCAAAAATACACAGATCCGTGCTCTGTAGCAGTTATACTTATACTTCGACAACAACAGTTTGAAGGTAGCTGAACGATGAGTGCAAATCAACGAGGTACATTTTAGCTTCAAGCGTTCGCCAAGATGCTTCTGTAGGATCTCGTCCGCACCTTCAACGTTTACCCATGTGGCAAGAAACTTGGGCAGAAACACAAAGTGTAATGTAGAATTTTCCGCAGGAGCATCAACAACATCCGCTTTGCAACAATTCCCCTAGATGCATGTGGTAAGTTTTTCTGTCCAAATCTTGATTCCCAAAATTGGTGTTTTCTGTAACACACTTTACACAGTTCTGATGTCCACAATTTCAAACGAAGAGAGGTAAAGAATATCACTTGAGGTGACCTTGACACGGAAAGTGCGAGGATCGAGCTGCTGGCGCACTGGGAGACGCATAGACTGTTCTTCGCGCATAATGATCCGATGAGAGGGGGCAGTAGACCTTGGGTGTCGTCAGAGAGTCTAGGAAAACCTGAAGCGTCAAAATCCCAATAGAGCGTACACTGCTATCATCTCCCTCTCTCTCAGTAACTCTAATTCGGAAACCCTACAACTCTGAACCCTAAATCCGCGGGCAAAATCCGCATAAAACAAGATTGTTTCAAGGACAGCTTGCTCCCGGGGGGGCTCGAACCCACGACCTTCGGCTCATAAGACCGATGCTCTAACCAACTGAGCTACGGGAGCTCGACGCGCTTCTCAATCTCTTCGTCTTGCTTTTACACATTTCTTCTAAGGTCAACACTCAATATAATCTAAAAAATAAGATGATGCAAACGGCCCAAGGAGGATTTGGAAAAAATTTCTGCTTCTCACGAGCGCTCTGGATTCGTCTCCATTTGCAAAATCTGCCCTGGATTGCTAGCTTGATTCATTGAGTGAGTGATTGCTTGATTGCTTGATTGATTTATTTTGTTTGGGATTTTGTCGTGATTTGAGATTGAGGATGGGGTTTTCTTCCGTTTGGTTTTCTTGTCTTCAGGAGTGGTGATACGCAGGAGGGGAAAGGCGAGGGTACAAGATGGGTTTTTTAAAAAGTTCGAGTCCCTGTACTTGTTGTTGCCGTTGATGCTGTTCTTTATCTTGAGGTGGAAATGGTTTTGTAAAGAGTGGAAGGTTATTCCCGGAGTTTACATCTCACAAAAAGCGGTGCGGATTGTTTTGTTTTTGTCGCTTTGTTTTGGAAGGAGAGAGAAGAAAGAGTAGATCTCGAAAGAGACGAAGAAAGAGTAGATCTTGAGTGCAAAACCTGTCGAGTAGAGTTTTTCTTCTTGTGTTGTGGGAGATAGATGGTTTCGTGAAAGGATTGTTGAATTTCTCGTGTTTGATGAGTGGCGTTTATCAGTGCAGAAAGGGTACGGATGGTTCATAGATGTGGGCATTGCGGCAGCTAACTTGGCGCTGCACCGCAGTGTCCTTGCAGCAAGCTTCAACAAGATGTGTGCATGGTGATGCCATTCTTTCACATCCCTCTATCAAGGGGGAGCTCCGCCGCCTTTACAAGCTGATTCACCCTGACCTCCTACACAATCTGCCTTCGAAACAGGTGTGTGTGTGAGAGAGAGAGATTGCCTTGTTTTCCTGCCTTCTTTTAATAATCAATTTGCTTTCAGTCGTTGCAGAACATAGTTTCAAAAACCGGTTCTTTTATCATGAAACAAAGGACAGCTCCCTTCTGCAGAGTAATTTCTTTTGCTCATGACAGTTGTTGAGGCGATCATTGAATGTTGCAAGTAAATGGACAAATGAAACAACTAGCACTGCATTTCTGGTTACAGGCAACAAATTTGCGATCGTTTCAGTTGCTACAGGAGTATTTGACTGCTGCCAAGGAAGGAGGAAACACTCAGCGGTTTGTTTACCACTTTGAGTTCTACATTCGACGAAATGAAACTGAGACTGATGCATTAGAGAAAGTGGAGGTCTCACTCCCACCACCACAATCCAAGTATCATCCACAAAGAGGTCTGGAACTTTTGCCAGCTACGAGGAGTGCCATTGGCAGATTGTTTGTGGCATGTGGTTTATCTCCTGATTTTTCAGGAGGAGTTTTGGCTGGCAGTGATGAAGAGTTGAGCCTGTCTGACTTTTTTCAGCAAGCATCAGAGCTGCAACGCCAGAATGAGGCTTCAATTTTGAATGCTGAAATGCAGGTAAATTGCGGAACTTTTTCCTCCACATTGCCATTAGTAATTGAGCACACTTATTGGGCATGTTGGTAGCAGCAGGTGGTGGCATTCATGAATATACGTGTTGTTGCACTGCGTTAATATGCTGTTTACAACTCTATTGCCTGATACAGGTCAGGGTAGTGAAGAATGCAATCAGGATGAGAAGTGGTATAACAGTGGCACTGAAATCACCTTATGCGGGTTCTGCTGCTCTTGAGATGAAGGCTTTGGAGAAGTTGGCACAAGCTGTGGACAGATGTGCAAGTGTCTCTTTGGCTGGATTTGCACTTTTTGTAGGAGATTCCTATGGAGTTGATGCACTTGGTAATATTTGGCTGAATGGTGATGATGATGTGGAGGCATGGACTAAGTTTTTGCACAAGGTATGACCACATCTCTGTACAACTCCTGCTAGTTAGGCATTGCCTCTATTGGCTCTATCCGTCTGTTTGCTTATTGTTGCATCATAATTATCTAACTAGCCCAGCATAAACAGCCCTGAGAGGGAAGAAGTCCTTCGTATCTCAATTCAGCTGCCCCCTAGCATAAACAGGAGTTGCACTTTGAAGTGCAAGAATCACAATTCAAAGTCAATCTAGAGAGAGAGAGAGCTTAAAGTAATTGATAATCTGATGGGATTTGAAATGATGGGATGCTAGAGAAGTGTTTGGAAGCTGTAGGGGTTCATAGATTTGGTTTGACCTTGTGTCATCAGGAATACATCAAATGATCTCTGTTGATACAAATATCATGCATTTGCTGATTCATCACCAGCATAGTAGCCCTTCAGGCACTGGCTAACATATGTTCAAGACAATTCAATTGCAGTGGACAGTGTGATGATGTCTTGCATGAGGTAAATATGACAGTTTGGATATAGTCACCAAATGATAGCAAATATTATGGCAGGCAGATCTGCAAACTGCAACAGCTCACAAAGTGGCAGCAAGAGAGCGACACTCAAAGGAGCTTGAAGTAGCAGGACTTATGAAGGTAGCAATGGTGTTTGCACACACAACACTGGCAGTCACCCCTGCTTATGCCCTGTTCCTCACACGTATTGCTGAAGGTGCTAAACAGCATGGTGCTGTAGGTGCTGGCAAATTTATTGAACTACCAGTCCAAGTTACTGGTACTCTCTCTCTCTTTGTCTGTGTGTGTTTTTGTGTGTGTGTCCTGTGGCCTATTTTCTTGATGCAATGTCAAGATTGTACAATCCACAAAGACTGTACAATCCACACCTTCTTGGACCACCAAAATCATTCCAGCAGAGAAGCAAACATGGGATTTGTGGGTGCCTAAAAACCTAATATCTGGCTGTGTCTTTTGGTCATAGGGGCTACACATCATGATCTGGGGAAGAAAGGAGGTAGGGGCTACTCATCATCAGGGTGTCACGTGGATGAAGCAGCGGGAACTGTGGTGGTATCAGTTTCTGAGGAGTTTAGGAATGTTTACGATTTCATAGATCTGCAAGGTGAGGAAGCACTAAGGCACCGTAGGAAACAGAAGGGTGAGGAGAAAAAGCTGGAAGAGTTGAAGGTCCAGGTTAGGAAGAAGCTGCGGCTCAGGCACTTGACTCTGGATCCCAGTCTCAGCAGTGAGCAGCAGATGTCAGGGTGTATAAGGTTGTTGCGGAGTGGGCCTGACTTATTGAGGTACACAGAAGGTCTGTCTCTGTGTATTTCAGATGACTTTAGGTTGCCAGAAGGAACCAAGCGTCAGGCATATCTGAAGTGGAACTTCAGCATATCTGACCTCTGATTTCTCAGGTTTTCAGTACAAGAATGAATTTGAGTGAATGCTCATTACTGATTCTTCATGTAAAAGAATTTGATTGTTTGGTTTGCAAGCATGTCTGTTACAATAACTTAACTTTCTCCATGCATGTCTTGAGACCTGCAGTTACATACCAATCTGTAATCTTCTTCCATTAGTCTGCAAATTTGCTGAAACTGAAAAATAGCTCACTTTCAGAGGAAATGTGTGCTTGAATATTCCTATTTTGCTTAAATTATGTTCTAATGCATAGAAAGTTTCTACAATTTGTATAATGCTACGCTGTCACCTCCTCTCTCTAAGTTGTCATGTTCTATTGAAGGATCCTGCATTCAATTTGGTTTTGCGTAGCTGTTAACCAACCCACTTTTTCTCTCTAATTCCTAGTGCTGTAGTTCAATTTGGTTTTGGGTTCTTGTTAAACAACCTGTGTACAAACTACAAACTGACATACAAATCCTGATGTTTCTTGTCTATGTTACAAATCCTACCTCTCTACCTTGCAAGCTTTTTCATTGACCTGCACATCAATCAGGATTTGTGTGCTTGTAGTCTGAAGTTAAGAGTGTCATCTAGAAAATTGTACTTTCAAATTGTTCTGTTTGTTTTTTCCCTGTTATCTGTTATTCTTTTTTTTCCCCTGAATTTGCTGTGTTCTCTTTTTGTTTTCTAATTTTTTTCCCTTTGTTTTTATCTATGTATTTCTGCCTTCCTTTGTGTTACTCACTAGCCAGTATGATGGGTGAGTGCTTTGAGACTTGCAACAGAAACTTAGGATGTAGGTTTATTGGCTGCACCAGCCTATACCCACTGTAGGGAGTTGATGAAGTCAGTGAGTAAGTTGTGATAGATAACTTGCCATCATACATGATACTGTTGATGATCCCTGAATAGCTGAGATATTGTCATTGTTATTCATAGTGCTAGTCTTATTGTAGTTTGCTTTCGTTCTTCCCTTTTGTCCTTTCTTTCTTCCCAGTTTTTCAGCCTGTATCTGGAAGTTGTGCTTTGACATCAACAAAAGTTTGAAATGTCTTGCTTCAATGGAAGAAAAGTTTTGAACCTTGTTCTGCCTTTCTTAATTGTGAGTATGGAGATTTCTCAATTCTCATGAGAGTAAATTTCCAATTTCTTTTTTGAGTTAATTTGTTGGATGAATCCTATTTGGCCAAAGTAAACCAACACCCATTGGGACATCAATGCAAAGAAGACTCTCTGGCCAAAGTGTCCCAGACAATCCCAGCACACACTAAGGCATCAGGAAATGAATCCCTGTTTCAAGCCACATGACATGAAGAATAAAGTGAATAATTAACATCACCAATGAATTGTGACCTATGTTTGAGTCGCATGACAATTCCAAAGTAAACCAACACCCACAAGAGCATGTGACCCAACGCTGGCCTGCATAGAATCCATTGGAAACCTGGTTATGACTAATGACTCATTTTTGGATGAACCAGCACCATTTGCATATGTTGTTAAATGAACATTAAAACGATGTTACAAAACAAAAAATTGTTTCACATTCACGTATACATTATTAACAACCATAGAAAATGAGATAGCATCCTCATTTGCAAGGTGTGATAACGGGGTGTTAACTGAGAAGTTTGCTAACAATGCATCTTAAAGAAAATGTAGATTTTTGTCAAAAGACTCAACATTACATAAATCGCCAAAATCAGCCAAGTATGTTACAAACATGTATGTACATCCTTTTCTCCTGCCTTTCATTGCATACATTAGACATTGCAATGGAAACAATGCAATGTGAGTTCAAAGTTGATCACAACACAAAAATTCTTGTAAAATTGTTTTACGTTGTCTATGACTAGATCATATAACAATGTCACACGTGCAAGAGAGACTCAACAGGTGCAACAAACACAATAGATGCAATAGACATAAGAGATGCAACAAACTTGGCAAACATAGCAACAATGGAATTGTTTGACAACACCATCTTCAACTTCAATAATGTCCATTGCAAATTTACAAATACCAATGGCATCCAACATGGGGTCATGATAGATTTGTACTAAAAACACACAATTCTTGACATTTTTTTAAGTTGAATCACTTGAAAACATATTGTCCATTCAATTCAAGTCAAAAGCAAAGACCAAATTTTTACTTTGGGTTGCGATGTTTTGTTGTCCACCCATCTACATGGTTAATTCTCTATGAAGTCGTTCTCCAAATTGTTCATGCCCTTCATTGATATACTCTATCAATTCATTATCAATTAGATATGCATTTGTTGTGCCTATTGCAAATTTTGTGATTCTCAATCAATTATGCACACATGCCTCTAGATATGGGATTTCCCTTTCATCTAGAACAAGTTCTACAAAATTCAACAAACAAATACATCAGGTGTGAATGTCATTTTGAATTTAAATTTCCCAATCAATTGTTTGAAGGCTTTCTTCAAAATTTCAAAAGCATTCATGCCCAATGTAGCCCCTCTTTCACACCCAATTGGCCCCTTATTTTTTTCTTCATGCCCACTTTGATGTTATCCATAAAGTGCCAAAAAATCATTACCAAACACAAAAATTCAACATTGGATTTTCGTAAAGGAGCGAAGCACAATTATTTTTGAACTATGAGTTGTCCAACTTAAGTGTATGCTACATGAGAATTTTAAGTTGTAAAGTTATGGCTTAAAGGTTTTAAAGTTTAAAATTTGAAGTGTTGGGTTTAAGGTTAGGGTTGAGGTTTAGTCGCAGAGCTTTTTGAGTTCAAGGTTTATGTTTTCAATTTAGGTTTTGGGGTTTTAAAGTTTAGTTAGTAAGGTGTATGATTGGGTCTTTTAAATTTTAAGTTTTTAGGGTATAATTTTAGAATTTTGGGGTTGGGGTTGTAAGGTTTAAATTTAGGATTTTTTAATTTAGGGTTTAATTTTTAAACTTTAGATTTAAAGTTTAAAGGTTTGGGGTTTAAACACATGGTTTGTGTTCGCATAGAATGTTACAATTATAAATCAAGTTTTAAGGCTAGGGTTAAGGTTGGGGACCATGGATTAGGGTGACGAATGAAATTATTCATAACAATGATGTTTTAAATTTATTCTTATGTGTATGTATAACAATTAAATTAAAAACCAGCCCCAAAATGCTAGGTTGAAATGTAAATTAGATAATAAGTAAAAATCTAAGATGTACATAAAGATTCTCATGGAGACTATAAAAGGAAAAGGTCCTCCCAAAAACTTTTTCTTTCCATTTTCACTTAAACACAAGAGATTTCTACTTCAAGCTCTAAGCATGGCTTTTTTTTATAGTAATAATTTTAGCTCATCCTCAAGTGATGAGGAGGTTGGAAGATATGAACCAATTTTTTTTCAATTCACATGAGAGGGAAGAGGGGGCACAATTCGTGGAATTGGTTATTAATGTTTGTTCAATGTGTTGGCTATAATGTGAACCACATCAACATTGTCCAAGAGTTTGACCAACCTTACTATGACATAATTTTATGAATTGGTTTCTCTTGTGATCCTTATCATTAAAGCCCATGTTAAATCTACATGCAAACCTTTTATTTCATCTTTATTAATGGTTGCAAGGTAGGTTTCATTTTTAAGGTTAAGGTTTAAAATTAAAGTTCAAAATTTCCAAGTCTCATTTTCAAGTTAAGGTTTAAAGTTTTTTTACTATTTAGGATTTAAGTTTTATGAATTTTAAATTTACTAATTGTTGATAGGATAGTTTAGGGTTTAAATTATTAAATTATTAGGTTTATTTTTGGGTTAGGGTTTGACGTAAATTCATTCTAGATCACCATGGATAGTTTGTATAAATAAACAATGGCTACCCCAACTTTTATATGATGTGAACATCTATGTCGTTTGAACATTATAAAGACTAGCACAATTTCAAGTGTGTGCCATGTTGTTGTATTGTTTGCAACCTTATATTAAGCCTTATTTACTCAATGAAGTTGGAATGACATTAAAAGGTCCAATAAACAAGTAAATGAAAGTGAGTCCATTCATGAAAACATCCATGAAAAGAGGGAGTAAACGATCAAGCAACACACTAATTCATAGCTAAAATGAAATTTTGGGGTACCATGCAAATCAAATTTTGCCACTCTTGGAGGTTTGGGTTGAAATTGTTTTAATGGTTGTGCAAGCCATGCACGAATCAAGGTTTGGAAAATCTCACAAATCTTGTGACAAAATATGATAAACATTTACAATGAAATGAGGAATGCTTTTCACAAAGTAAGGTCATTCACATGACAACCATAAAAAAAAAATTCATCTGCCCAAGCACCACCTATTACATGAACTCACTCATTGGATGAAGTTACAAAACATTTTCAAACCCTAAACTACACTCGAAGAACTCTATGATCCTTCAAAGTTTTTGAATTATTTGGTTTGATTCACATCAACTAAACATCGATCTTTACTATTGTAGGCAAACTCCTATCATGTGTTCAAGAACTTATGTTTCATTTTTTATTTCAAACATTATTTTTCCCCTTCTTTTTTTTCTCCTCCCCTTTTCTTCCCTACATAGCTTTAATTATGATAAATGTTTTTATCAAAATGCCTTTAGCCCTCAATTGCGTTAAATGCCCTTTTTGAAAAACACATTGCCACACTTTTAAGTTCTCCCTAAAATATTGAAGTTAAATGTCAAAAATAATAACAATGGAAAAAATGTAAAAAGAATAAAAACTTAAAAGCATGTTTGTTAATTTTGTACATTAAGGAAAAAAGAAAAGATGTGCAAACTAGCACAAAGTGACAAATTCATGAGCACCTCATGAATTAATCGCATGCCCAAGCCAAACAAATATGCAAATGATTTATACAAATGAAATTGATTTTGAATCAAACTTGCCTTGGATTCATTACATTCACATTACTTGAACTTGAAAAGAAGTCATCACTATTCTCATTATAATATATTTTGAACCTTTTTCAAATAATTACATTGAAATAGTCATTTTGTTCAAGATTTTAAATTATGAAGTCTTTTGATTTTGTGAGTTCATAATTTCATAATATGAGTTTTGATTGAAAATCTTCTAACTACAAAGTTATAGCCTTTGTTGAGATCTTTTCAATTTCATATTGCATATTTTTATTGAAAGTGATATGACCCTTATTTTCTAGGTTTTAATTGTTGGGGTCAAAATGATAATTTGACTCTCGACCATTCTTTTGGTCATAATTTTAAACTCACAACTTCAAATGCAAAACTATGAACTCATTTTCAATATCTATGTTTTGAAAGTTTTTGGATGGTATAAAAAACTTTTGATTGGGACACAATTTTGGGGCATTTTGAGATTTTTTTGTTTTCAAAGTGGGAGTTCATCTTGGGAAAATCATGAATGATTCCTTTTCACTTCTATAATGTGTGTAAGTTTTTTTTTGGGCAATATCTTATTATTGACAAATTTCCTTTTGTTTTGCCTTAATTTTGGTTGCAACACACATGGCTTTAACTATGGTAGATGTCACCATCAAAACACACCTAATCCATAATGTTCTTATCAAAAGCTTGGTTATAATGGATGTTCATGTAGAAATGCACTTGGCCCGTATTATAGTAAATGCACCTTGTGGAACGCACTTTGCCTTAACCAACACATCTTTGTTGGATCATACCTATCCCATAATGTTCCCATTAAAACCCTAATTATGGTAGACATTTGTGTTGGAATGCACTTGGGTTCAATTATGGTAAACACACCTTTTGAAACACCTTTGACCTTGGTTATGGTACTAAACAACCCCATTGAAACACATCTAAGCCATGATGTTCTAATCAAAACCCTAGCTATATGGTAAGTACATGGTCCCCTTCAAAATGCACCTAACCCATCATGTTCCCATTGAAACCTTGGCTATGGTAAATGTTCATGTTGGAAGCACTTAACTTTGATTATGGTAGATGTAATTTCTATCAAAATGCACCAATCTTTGACTATGGCAAACATCCCCATTAAAACACACCCAACTCACAATGTTTCCGTCAAAACCTTAGTTATAGTGGACATACTTTTCAAAACTCACCTTGCCCAAAATAGTATTTTCAATGCATCCTTTAAAACATATATCAATATCATCTATGCTTTGCAAATTACAAAAACAAAACATTTCATTACAATCTAATGAAGTTGTCCAAGATAAGTTATATATTAACTTACAAACATCATTAGTTGAACAATATTCAATCCTTTTAAACTACTTTGACAAGAAATAGGTATTAACCTTGTTTCATGCACAAGGAGATAGCCTCAAACCATACAAAGATTTCAAAAGCTTGCATACCATGTTCCCTGCCCTTTGACCACATAATCTTGTGTATGTGTATATACTAAAAAATCCATTTAAACATCCATTTGATGCATTTCAAGATTTTGCCACCATGTCATAGTTTGAATTGATTCTATTCATGCAACAAGGTAGAAGGTTTTATTAAAATCAAAAATTCAGTTTGTGAACCTTTGACCACCAACTAAATTTTATGCATTATCATAGAACCATTAGCATTATAGTTAATTTTCAAAATTCATTTGTTGCTCATTGTTTTGGGATATGGCAAAGAAAAGTAAACACCCAAGTTTTATTGTCTTGTAAGGATTAAATGTCAAAAAACATCTTTATTTCCATTGTAATGAATCTTCACTTTCCAAGGCCTCCAAACATAATCAGATTCAAATAAATGTTAACAAAAAAACACGTGAAGAATCTTAATTTTCTCGAACCAACATAAAAAAGAATTCCATATGTAGAAGAATTTTTTCATTCCACATATCTAGATTTAGATTTAGATTAATTTATTTTAACCCAAAATACAAATTTGAAACAATTATTTTCACATTGAAAAAATAATTGGACTTGTCAAAAATGACATCACAATTGATGATAACATATTGGCTTACATGGTTGTACAATTTGTAATACCTTTTAGTTTATTCATTACAATCAATATATATGCATTCAGCACCTTTAGAATCAAATTTTGTCCTTACTTTATTTTACACATGAACAAATGCAACACAACTAAAAACATGTTTATTTCTGAAAGTTCAATTCTAAGGTCATTTGACCCTTCTTTCCTAAGTTTTAGTGTTAGGGAATCAACATATCAATTTAATTCCCATACATTTTTTTGGCCATAACTTGAACTTCAAATTTTCAAATGGAAAATGAAATATCACTTTCGATATCTATGTTTCAATACCTTTCCAAAGGTCCAAAGAAAGACAAAATTGGACAAAATTTTCTATTTAAACTTTTGTCCCAAATATTCAAAATGCTTGTAGGATGTCAATTCCCAAAGGGAGAATCATTTAGGAGTGTTGTAATTCACTTCTTTACAATTCTCCCACATTTATGGGAGTGTGTTTAAGTCATAGAACATTTTAATTGCCCATGCTATTTTTCATGTTTTAACCTTGGTTGTGAACACAAGGCTATCCCATGATGATAGTTTTGGTGAGAATTTGATTTTTGACATATGTTCAATTGTCACTAATTCAATCTAGCATATAAGGTCTAATTCCATGTGTTGCAACATGCACCACACATTTTCAACAAATGTTCAGTTATTCCTTTTAACTACTCCATTACATTTTGGCAACTATGGACAGGTCATTTCTTTTATAATGCCATTTTTTTATAAAACACATTGAAATTAAATTTATATTCCCACCTCCATCACACTTTATTGCTTTAATATGATTTTTAATTTGATTTTTCATCAAAGCTTTGAAAACTTTGAACTTTTCAAATAAACCAAATTTAATTTTCATGGTTTAATGTAAAGTCTTCATAAAAAAAATTCAATTTTATATATTAAAGCTACAGTGTTTGTCTGTCTATCCGGGCAGTGCCTGGAAATTTTTCTAGGCACTCCCTGGACCTTTGTTTTTTTTTTTTTTTTTTTTGTGTTTTTTTTTTTTTTTTTTTTTTTTTTCTCCTGCCTTT
>Ga0209611_10001451_pt1 | contig 40493 bp, 28 predicted proteins | sample S1TSphgellanicum_3_FD_187693 | JGI IMG/M metagenome (GOLD analysis project Ga0209611, IMG submission 187693) | Host-associated microbial communities from peat moss isolated from Minnesota, USA - S1T2_Fc - Sphagnum magellanicum MG (SPAdes) (version 2) | ecosystem: Host-associated > Plants > Peat... | reverse complement strand
AAAGATGTATTAGGACTACATCCTAAAAATCTTACAAGTACATCATTAGTGCTTGAAGATTCTTCTACAGACTAACTTAACCTTGTCATGGCGAAATGCTATTGTTAATTATGGGCTTGTTTCCTATATATCAATAAATCACATTTAATTCTACATCCCCTTTCCCTTCTCTTCAACATAAAAGGGATAATGTACTTTAAAAGGTTTACTAGGTGCTTAACTGATTAAATGCTACATCAACTGAAATAAAGAAATACTATATGCCTAGAAATATCACAAAGGCTTATTCAACTATTAATAATCACTACTTGGAACCTTATAAGCATTCAAATCATTAGTACTAAGGAAAATTACGGAACTAAGGCTTAATTAATTGTTGAGCTATAATCCATGGCTCACAGTCCCACAACATGAAAGAAACAAAGTTTTATAATTGGTTATGAATCAAAAGATGATTAGACCACCACTAGAACCACAAGAAGTGTGTGATAGTCTAAAAATACAATGTCTGAACCCTTGAGGATAAAAGAGACAAGAAGATGGACTATTTTTGCATAAAATTTGAAGTTTTGATTAATTTATATTCAAATTTGGTCTTCCTAAACCCATTAAATTTGTAGTTCACAATATGAAAAAATAGAACCAAATGTAAAGGGAAACAATGCATATTTACCAAACATGTGCGTAAATCTTGGAAAACAAGCACGCATCATGGTGAAAACAACAACACTCCAACAAGAAATGGCTAGCCAAAGCAAACCACACATGGAAATGGTTGAACAATTTTTGTTATTGCAAGTGAAAGGAAACGACGTGTTAAAATTAAATCGAATAAAAGCAAAATAGTGTAATACATATAATGATCTACATTGTTTAGATTTAAAAATTAGATGCAATGGAAAAAAAATTGAAATAAAATGGATTCAATTGTGACTATGGATCAAAAAATGTATTATGTTTAACACATTTTCAACAAAACTAAAGGTATATATGTGAGGAGAGAAGCAAGAGGAAATAAGACCCTAAATGGCAACTACAATTGAGAAACACAACTTCAACAATAATGAATAAAAGGTTCTACGTATGCATATGCAATTATTAATAATTAACACTGGTAAGAAATTAAATGTGTTTAGAGTTAAATATCTAGAAAGAATAATGCGTTCACATGGTGTCAATCTTAAAATGATGAACTAGCGCCAAGTGGGACATTTTCAAACATTGTGCATTTATAAGGGATCAACATGGAAATATTTGTCATGATTGTTGAGATAAATAATCACTCTTCAAATAATAAAACGTTAGTAATTGACAACCATAAATGTTCACATCCCACACATTAAGAGCCATGTTACAAAATGATAAATGCAAAACGGACACAAACCTCTTCAACAATTGTATGTAATGAGAAGGAAACATTGTGGGGTGTAAATGAAGGACGCATAAATTTTCCTTTGCAAGTGTTTGAACTATGGCAATGCTTACTAGAACTCCTAGAGATTTGGATTTGTATCTAGCAATGGATCGAAGAGAGATGAAAGTGATTGATGCAAACTATAGTGTTAAAGTGGGATATTAGGAAATCATTTGCAAGAATACAACTTCTATGCCACAATGAGACGAATGTTCGATCTAAATTTCATGAATAACTTGCGACAAGTTCTTTGCGACAATCATGGTTGGCCAAATCAATGAATTGTAACTATAAAACACATGTACTACATTAAGCAAAATATTTGTTGAGGACACATTGTGTAGAACAATATACATTGATAGAAATCTCATGGAAGAAGTGACCAAAAAATGCCAATGCTCCAAAAGACAACAAATATGAGTTGCCAATTTTGAAATACAATGCAAAAGAAAATGCATTTGTAGCAAAAAAAGAAGGAAACCCAGTGGAAGAAGAGCAGGAGATGAAAACACCATCGACATCAAAATCTAAAGATGGAAAAGATTCAAAGAACACAAAGGAAGAATCTTGTGGGTCATGCAACTAAGTCACTATTGAATCATGGCTTCAAAAGCAAACAGGGTCACCATCATATGTATGTGATTACAAGCATTGATACAAATGAAGATTGTTAAGAAAGTTGTAAGTATCCCACTATTTGTAAAAAATTGAAAAGTTGTTGAATAAAAGAAGTTATAGTCTATTGAAGTTGTTTCATAATATTCAGTTTTGGTCAATGGAAATGTTCAGTGCATGATTCCAAGGAATACAATTACACATATGCATGCATCGAGGAGTTTTACATTCCTCTAGAAACTCCAAAAATAGAAAATGAAGGAGGTGATGCAATCATGGATTTTGGTGATGTGAAAATGGAACATGTGAATTTTTTTTTGGAATTCATTAAAACACCTATTGAGAGAATCACAATGAAAACATAGAAGTTGTGGATAAGCATGAGCAAAGAAATGCAATAGCAAGGAATCATAGTTTACATCCATTGTCGAATTATCTAATCATGAAAGTGAGGTGGAAGATTGCAATTTGTTCCTTCAAGATTACGATGAATATATTGCCACAAAGAGATTCACTTAAGGGTAGAAATCCATTAAAGGAAGGAAAATTGTAATTAAATGAGGAGGTGCAAGGAGAGAGTTGGGTAAAGACACACTACAATGTAATTTTATGGAAGTCATAGTGGTAGTTTTTTTGGTTTTGTCAAGTCTTGGCTTTTACAACTCAAATGCATTAAAAGAATTCTAAAGATACAAGTTGAAAATTTGAAACACCTATTCTAATCCTCTTAACTTTTGAAATTTGTTTTTTCAAAAAGTTCAATATTTAGTGAAAAATGAAGTTGACAACATTGGCCACATCTAATGTCACTTGTTTTTTTTAATTTTTAAAGGTTATGGACTTTTTTCTTCTAGTGGATTTGGAGGACATGCTCAAAATTTTTGGGGGCCCCTAAAGAATTTTTTTTTCTCATTTTAAAAAAAAGTCAAAATGAAAACCTCAAAACTCACAAAATCCATTTAGATATCCAAATTGATTTTTCCAAAAGCCATATTTATAGAGATGTTTTAAAAAGTTTTAAATTAAAAGCACATGAACTTGGATATGGAAAAAAATGTTGACTTCAACATGATTTAAATATTTTTATGTGAAAATACATTGGGTTTGGACTCCAAAAATGGACTTTCAACCGCCATTTTTGGTCCACCCTAGTGTGCTTTCACCCAATTGTAAATTGCTCCCATGTAATTTTTCTTTTTAAATTTCTTATGTGTGCAATTGTTTTCCCAATAGAATAGTTTAATGACATTTTCATTGAACCTTTTTAGTACTGGGAATGATTGGGGTCTTGAGTACAAAGTCCTATCCAAACTCTAGTCAAGACCCTAAACCAAAGTCTAGTGGAAAGTTTAGACCAAAGTCTAGTGGAAAATTTAATCCAAAATCAAGTTTAGCACAATTTAATGCAATCCAGTTCATGAATGCATTTGTGTCCCCACTTGGAGTTGCATGTTGTGTTATAGTCAGCATTGACCATAGGGGAAGAGTTAGAAGTTTCACCAAACCTACATTAAAAATTGATGTAGTGGAGTCCATTTATGGGGCTAGTTTAGTATGCAAATTTCCTTGTTGAATCATTTTCCCTTTGTTGGTTTAAGTTCTTAATATTACATTAAAATATTATGGTCATTTGAACATTTTATTATTGATGACTGACTTCAAATGTTTGAGAAGCATTGAACATTTTGTTGACCAAGGGTGTAATTAGATGTGTGCAACCAAAACTTCCAACATGGTGGTTTTTACTTTTTCTTATTATCCAATACTAAAGATAAACATTATCCTATAGTTGGCATTGAATATAAATACAATAATGCAATGAACTAGGAAGGATTAAAAGGCTAGGAAATGAACTTTGAGTAAATATTTTTATAAATGTAGTTTTTAGGTTGAATCACAAATTAGTGAAAGATCATGTGCATCCCCATGGAGTTCGACAAAAGCTATAATAATATAATGCACTTGGGAAAGATTATTAGGGTGGGGGATATCTCCTGAGAGTAAATATTTTTATATATGTGCTTTTCAAGTTGATTCACTCTAAATTGTGATGATGGAGAGTTTGAATTCCTATCAAAATCAAAAATGATGGAACAAAAAACAATTGTGGTAGGATGATATCTAATCATGTAATTTTTTAACAAAGAAAGCTCAACATAGATCCATATGTCAACAAAAATAAGATACAAAATATATTATATTGTGTGATGAATGTGATAAAGATAAAGAGATGCAAATAAGGGTTTTTAGAAATTTAGGTGTACAACACAAATTTGCATGTAATTGAAATCCCATGTTGATGAAAGTATGTCAATTAATTAAATTTGAATGTATTGAGCTCCATAGGCAATATTCCCAGAAAAACAATGTTTTACATAATTAAGATGCTAATAGATTAAAATAATCATAACAAAAGACTTATGGAAATACTAAACTTACAAGTTAAGTGTTTGGGAACTTTCTAATAAATATTTTAGTTACAATAGTAGCAAAGTAAATTTTGATAACAACCACAATGAAATTCAAATTAGAGACATAAAAATTATAATGTGACAATGTCAATGACAAATGACAAATCAAATGTTGCAAAGGATGTGGAGCTCAAAATAACACAAAAGCATATTCAAAAACAAAATTACAACATGTGGGAAAAAAAACATTAAAAACACTAGAGGATTTACTTAATAGCAGGTAGTCATCAATGAATATGAGTACTTGTCTATTATACTGAGTAGAGGCCGTTGTGGAAGGAGATGGTAGGGAAGACAAATGGGCAGTGATGTCTTCAACATACTAAAGCAAATTGAAACTGCTAGGAGGGCTTGGAAAAAAATCTTTACAACCAAAGAAAAACAATGGTGAAATTTCATGTGAATGGAAACTCTACAGTGACGAAACAACACTATTAGTTTACTATTGATGCAAAATGTGTAGAAAACCATATCACACATTGAAGAGGACAAACTTACTCATAATCAAGTTCGACTTTCGCTTTCTTTGGACTGGTTAGGTTAGAATTTGTGTTGTGTGGGTTGAGAGAAGTATCGTCCCCAACCTTTAATTCCTTGAATAAAGGTTCCAAAAGCTCTTGGTAAATCTCTTTGTCAAATTCCAGAATGAGGCCATATTGACCAAGAGCGTTGCATGCTTGAATGAAGTTCCCTAAAGTAAAAAACACAAAATTCAATAACAAAAATTAAATTTTTTACATACAAACTTAAGATTAATGAATAATAACCCTAACATACTTGTGGAAATTTGAATGCTCACAACGAGACTCCTAAGCCACGAGCAACCTTGGATGAGATGTTACAATATGGAGAGATGAATATCATGCATAGCTCTAAAAAGGACACTTGAATTAAACATGTCCACTGTTTCCAATGTCAACACACTACACAGAAGATCATCCTTGCCTAGTTGTAGTGCCTTTTCAACATCAACTTGAGGTTGGAATTAGAATTCCTTGTTGTCATGAACAAGCAAAGTCACTTGATTAAACATAGTTTGTAAAAAAAAAGGAAATTGTTAATGAAAAATGGTGAAGAGCAAGCACCAAGGAATTGAGGTCAAGTGAATAAATCACCTTCTTTCTAATAAATTATGTGTTTGAATCCTGTAGGCTATTGATAATTGACCAACACTAGATAAATTTGAAGTTGTTTTCTAGGAATGACATGTGATGTTTTTAGTAACTCGAGGGAAATCCTTGTGAAATAGAACCATGTAACCATTTGGTTCAAGGTATTTGTTCAAAAAACCAAACATTGAAAACATGACATCATCATCAAGGTTGTTCTAGCAAGGAGCCATTTTCAAGGGGCTGGATACGTGGGGTACAAGGAGGTTAGAGGGTATGTTTTCGAATATCAATGAAACCTTTTCCATTGGTGAATCCTAAAAACCACAAAAAAACAAGTCTTCAATGAATCCAAAATGAACAACACTATTAGAAATCTTGTCATTTGCAACCCATCCTTGTGTGATTACATGCAACCAAATGTCACTTGCAATTACAAATGATTGCCTCTGCAACTACTTTTCAAATTTGGATGAAGTTTGGTTTTCTTTTCAACTAGGTTGTGACTATGACTTATTTCATACTTAAATTGTGTTATTTTTTATAATGTCTTTGTATTTTTTACAACATTGTATATACATTTAGTTGCAAATGTAACCAAGATAGTCACATGTTAATTGTATAAGGTATCTAGGCTACCTAGCTAGTAAGGACATACCTAGATATATATATATACCTACCTACCTACTTATTAGATACCTACCTATTTATAAGCTTAGGCCACATGGTACCTAACCTAGGCTTGGTGACATGTGGCATTGCCTATGTCTACATATAGGCCTAGACATGACATGTGGAACATAGGTTAAACCTAGGCCATGTCACGTGGTATTTATGCTAGGCCTAAGCCATGCCACATGGCATCTATGTTAAGTTTAAGCCATGCCACATGGCACTTAGCCTAGGCTATGACATGCCACATGCCACATATGCTAGGCCATGCCATGTGGCATGGCTTAAACTTAACATAGATGCCATGTGGCATTTACGAAAAGCATAGGACATGCCACATATGTTAGGCCTAGGCTATGCCATGTGGCACATAAGCTAACTCTAAGCCATCCCACATGGCATGTAGGCACAACATAAGACATGCCACATGGCACATATGTTCGACCTAATCCATGCCACATGGCACATAAACTAAAGTTTCAGCCATGCCATGCCATATGGCACCTATGCTAAGCCTAGGCCATGCCATGTGACACATAGGCTAGGCTATGACATGACATGACACATGGCACACATGTTAGGTCTAGGCCATGCCATATGGCATTTAGGCAAGGCATAGGACATGCCACATATGCTAGGCCTAGGCCATGCCATGTGGCACATAGGCTAGGTCTAAGCCATCCCACATGGCACCTAATCATTGCATAGGACATACCACATGGCACCTAACCATTGCATCGGACATGCCACATGGAACCTATGACATGCCACACGACACCTAACTTAGCTTAGGCCATGCCATGTGGCACCTAAACTAGGTTAAAACATGCCACATGGCACCTAAATTAATATAAGACATGCCATGTGGCACCTAAACTAGGCTAAGATATGACATGCCACATGGCACATGTGCTAGGCTTAGGCCATGCAAATTGGCACTTAGGCTAGGCCTATGCCATGCCATGTGGCATTAAAACTGGACTTATCCATGCCACATGGCACCTAAGTTAAGTTTATGACATGCCACGCATCACCTAGGCTAAGCTATGCCATGCCATGTGGCACATATGCTAGGCCTAGTCATGCCATGTGGCACCTAGGTTAAACATAGCCATGCCACATGGCACATATGTTAGGTCTAAAACATGCCATATGGCAATTAGGCAAGGCTTAGGCCATGCCACATGGCAACATGATTAGACTATGTGCCACATCATAAAATGTGTTAATTAATAAGCTAGGTTAATAAGTTGTAAGTTAGGTTAAAAGTAGTAGGTTAGGCTAAGTAATCATTAGTAGCCCAAGTAGTTGCACAACTAGTTTTAACTACAAAATTAATCCCATATGTTTTGCTTCGCATTTTAATTTTGTCAACTACATAAGGAGGTGCCCTAGGAGCACAATGTACAAATTAAAATGCAATTGCATTTTGGGATTTAACCAATCAAAAAAACTCAATATTAATTAAACCCAAAAAGAAATATGGTATTTTTAGTAAATGCCATGTGGCTTAAGTCTAAGCCTAGCCTAAATGGCGTAGGTCTAGACCTAGCCTAGGTGCCATGTGGCCTAAATCTAGGCGTAGCCTAGGTGATCACCTAGGCTAGGCCTAAAAGTGGCATGTGGCATATGTTTACACCTAGGTGCCACATGGCATATGTGCGAACTTAAATAAGTTAGGTGCCATGTGGCACTTAGCTTATGTGGCACCTAGCCTGGGTTTAGACATGTGCCATGTGGCCTATGTTTAAACCTATGTGCCACGTAAGCTATATAGGTGCCATGTGGCATATGTCTAAGTGGGTGCCACGTGGCAAAATATAACTGGTGACCAATATAGTTGTAATTGTAGTTACAAGATCGCTCATGTATACACTATACGGTGGCCATATACGTATTCAATGAAAAAATATTTCATCCGTCACATGCGACTAATTTTTGCATATGACTTGTCATTTGCTATTACAACCAATTTAATCGCAAATGTTGTTTGTCATTAAAAATTAGTTGTAAACGATAATTGCATGTGATGGTATTTCTATCAGTGCAAGTAATGCATAGAAGAAATTTGGATAAGATTTTTAAAAACCTTTGAAAAGAAGTCATAGATCTCATCAAAAGAATTAGGCTAGGAGCATGTGGCGAACTTGGTTTTCACAATAGCAAACCATGAAACATTGAATCCCATAATGGGGTGGGATGATGCCATTATGCACGGGGGATAATCGCTACAAATGGAGGTCACACAAAAGTAGCAATTGATTACTTGACCTTCTAATGCACAAACCTACATTTCCGTGGTGTAGGGGACTTTTCCTACGAAGTCAAACCCAACAATTCGGGTTGTGGAGTAATATCCACATTCATATCCTAGGCTTGAATGGCACCATCTCCAAACACAATAGCCAATTTTTCTTTCCCCTTTCTCTTGCTTTATTTTCCAAAATCCTTTATCCTCTTCGCTTCAACATTCATGAGCTTTTTCATAAAACCTACATCAAATTATTCCCGCATGCTGATCTTTTATGCTAATGTGCAATTATTAGGGTAGTTTATGTACCACCCATAGTGAATGATGTTCGATCATGTAAAGTGTGTTGAAGGGTGGACAACCCTGGCCCTATCATGTCTATGATTTAACTAACCTTTATTTTAAGGTCATGACGATTGCGGTTCATGACATGCAATTCGAAGACGCAAAAGCTCAATGCTTGTTGTGGAGGAAGTTGAACACAGATGTTGAAAGAAAAGGATGGGTACGCTCATGTTCAAAGGGTTCATGGCGGATAGTGTGTAAGCAAATTGGAATGTTGTTTGCATTAATTATGGGATTGGAAATCCTATGGTCAAGATGGTTGACAAAAAGTGGATGTGGTTTTTCCATTGGATTTAGTTTCTCAACAAACGTAATAAATAGTTGCTCGCACGAAAGTTCCATGATCAACATAAAGCCCTTTGTTACAAGTTCAAAAAAACCACGTCCTTGGAAGAAGTTGACCTTCAGTACGCTTCCATTTGGTCTTGGTGCTACTCATTAGGAACTACCAACAAGGGGACCATTCACAAGCTCAATAATTAGATAAGCTTCTGGCACTTTTGTGTGCGACAATGGGGAGGCTTCATGTTGGATGTAAGTTCTTCCAAAGTATTATATTCAACTTTTATTTTCCATCTATCCTTCCTCAATTCTAATTTCATTCCTTTTATGTGCTTGTAGAAATTCTCTTTGGAAGAGGAAGCCGACATGTCGACTTGTAACTTATCTGAGACAATCCATAAGATTTAGCTCCAACAATTTGGGAAGAGGTGTATTTGCCTCTTTGTTACGTCTAATGATTACGTGCAAGCATTCAAGTAGTCCTCATTGTATTATGCCTTTTTACAAGGTGGTGCATCTTGGACTAATCTGGACAAGAATGAATCGCAATTGCATAAGGCTAGTTAGTTTGGGGACCTAGTCCAAATTGTTGCTATAGTTGTTAAACACACTTCAAGCTTTGGTCCTTCCCCTAGAATACTACATTTGGAAGGTGAGGAAGTGTTTGGATCAGCTAAAGACAAAACATACCTTCCACATGGGTCAATTGTAGATTCACATCAAGATGATTGGGTGAACTTCTTTTGTCCAAAAATGGTTAATGCAACAACTACAATCAATTAGTCATCAACTATGGATGTGGGGGAGACCAATGGCCTTGTGCCTACTATCACATACAATGGTGCAAAAGTCCTTGAATGCCTTTGTGGTGAAAGCATTTGGCGAATTCAATGATGCCCCCCCCAAGTCTAACACCTCACTACTTGGTGTTGCAAAAGACACAAAACACTACTACGTAAAAACATGGTAAAATATACAAAAACAAATAAGTTTCTCTATATTTACCTTGTATCATGCATATAAAATCAAACAAGTAGCATAAAAATGGGTGGAAATATAATTGTTCCCACACCTCTATTATTACTATAAGAATTCACTTCCAAAAAAATTAGGACCAAACAAATCTGAAAAGTAGATGAAAAGTATCCCCATTTGCTAGGTGGTAAATTTGTAAATGGGGATACTTTTAGTTTACTTTTAAAACTAGTTGTTTTATTACTTTTGGGCATATAGATCTAATTATAGTTTTGAGGTGTGGCCATAATAAAAAGGAAAAAAACCTATTTATTAAAACCTACTTACCACATACTTTACAAGAGTCTTTCACTACATATAATGGAGTTTGAACCTACTTGCACTTCAAACAGTAGACAAAAAACCAATTGAAATAATTTAAAAGTTGAAAATCAATACACAACAATGAATAACTATTGTTTATATATATATATTGTAAAAGAAAAAATATAAACCAATTTTTTCATGGTTTTTACTAATACTTTGTGTCTACTTTCATCCAACCTTGACAAGTTAAAAGATATGTACAATTTACCATGCTTACACTTTATTGCAAAGCCAAAATCATTTCAAAACGAACAAATGGTGGTATTCTTGCTCCGTGCTATGTTGGTGTCTAGTCTATAACTAAATGTGCATCAATTGAACTACATAAGTTTTGGTTTTGTAATGATGACCTTAATCATTGTGTGGGAAGGACAAACAAGAAATATGCACTTGATAGGCCAACCTTGCTTTCATTATGGCTTGTGCAAGTAGGGATAGATCTTATTCAAATTGAAGCAGTAACATTAAAGCAAGCTAGTTTCTTGCTCTTTGAGAAGCCAAGATTTCCCCTCATCCATTAGGTTGGGGATGATAAATCTACACCCCTAAAATAGCCTTCAACATGTGCCTCTCAAAATCTCTTTAGCAATGGTATTGTTGCCCAGGTCTATAAGCCATCGGATCTAGATGCTTGGCCCAAATCAAGGAATGGGAAGAAGATTTGTTGTCTTGACACATTTGAACTACTCATTTTGTAGAAAACAAGTGGGATGTGGGATGAATACTTGAAGCCACATTATTAATTACCTTAACCATTCCTCCTTCAAGATATGGATGGATTTACCACCTCATCTCAAGACTGCTAGAAAATTGTAAGCAACATGAAGTAACGATTAATGATTACTTAGCTTGCAGTTGCATGGATTTTTCTTCCATGATGTTTGCATCCCTTGGTGGGCAAAGGTCGTGGGTGCAATGTAAGCACTTGTATTATATTTTGCAATATGTCATGTATTTTAGGATTAGAGAACCATTGATCCACTATCCATCTTGGAGCTAGAATGAGATTCATAGATTATTAGGTTGTGCCAAAATCTTGGAATTAAAGTAGGTTGCATTGTTAAATAGGACTGTTATGGGTTTTGTTGTTTTAGAATGCATTATGTTGCAAAAACAAAAATATTCTTTAGCATGATGTGTGTAGTGCACTATTCACTATTTTTTTAGCATTTTCCCATTCCATCATGATGTGGACTTCCTACCTTCGACTTACTGTGTGACTTGATTTAACTTACACAAGTTATTATTAACCCCTCTTACATTGTAAAATAGTTTTTTGGAGTTTCAACTTTGACACCATTTTTCATGGATGAAATTTGACATGAAAATTATGTGCGTAATTTCTATTTGTGATAAGTTTTTTGAAAATCTATACATTTCAACCAATCAAAACTTTCATCCAAAAAAATCGTGTATTTCCATCTATCATCCAAAAAGTTCCATGATGATCCACTTTCATCCAAATATTTCATCCATTTTATAACTTTCATCCATGTACATGTGGTTTTCATCCAACATAATTATTTTGGAATTAATTTCATACATACATTTCAACCTATCAAATTTTTCATCCAAATAATTTGTCCACTTGCATTTATCATCCAAAAAGTTTAGTGATGTTCAACTTTCATTCAAACTTTTCATCGATTTTTTGACTTTCATCCATGTACATGTGGAAAAATATTTCCCACGTCATTCCTACGTGGCATGGGGATATGCTAGGAATATTTTGTCCCCATCATCAAAATGTTCCAAATATATTCATTCTAGCTCATAGGTTCATGCTCACATACTCACACTCACATTCATGTGCTCACTTTGTAGCATCATTGGTAGGTAGATAGTCCATCTACCTACCTACCTACAACCTACCTTCTAAGAACTACCTACATGACTAGTTTATGTAACAAGATGTGAAATAAAATAAATTGAAAAAATTTATCACCTTATAAGGGTGTGAAGCAATGGTTAAAGAATTGGTTTATCCTTGTTAAAGTGAGGAGTTCAAGTCCTCATACTTGCACCCTAGAAGCTAGCTTAAGCTGGGCTACATAGGTAGGTGTAAGAGGCTACATTATGTAGTTAAAACATGTTACATCGTGTGTCTATCTATACATAATTGTAAATGTAGTTGTGAAGGTCAAGTTTTGCTTAGGATACATTTGTTCCATGTCATAATCATGGTTTGCAACTATTATTACTTTTCAAGTATTGGTATGACTTCCATGCCACATGGTCATGACTAAATGATAAGCATTTTCCTTACATGATGGGGCAACATTGCATGGCCCACAAAACAAATCTAGTTGTGGAAGCATTGTTTAATTTGCCAATGGTGGCTAAATAAAATGGATATGCTCCAATCATTGCATTATTAAATTTTCAAGCTTCTTTGAGCAACATTTGGAGTTCACTACACTTGTCAAGTGTGTGGAAATAGGACTAAAGATCTTGAGGAGTGTCAAGATGTGGTGGATATGAATGTTGGAACCCATGAAACATGTCTTAATAGAACACAAAATCTCGATTATCAAATGTCACAATACAACATTTAGTTGCTCAAACAAGGTTGAATCTTGATCTACTTTGGGTCAAATAAGATAAATTACACCCCAAATTTATCTTGTCTCCTTGTAGTGCATTAGATTGAAAGTATTGCAAAACCCATCATAAAATTGTTACACATTGAATGTTTTGATTTGAATGATGAAAGACAAGATATTTTTCATTGTTATGTATTCAATTTCAATTTTCAACTTATTTTAATAAAATAAATTATCTACTTTTTTGAAATGTAAGTAGTTTTGTAGTTTAGTTTTTATAGTTTGAAATGCTATAAAGTACCTATAAAATAGGGAGGAAATAGGTTTCAACATTTTTTTTTAAAAAAAATCAATCTTAAGATTAAACTTATCATGATTTTTATATCTTAATTTAATATACACATATCTGATTGAATATTGTGTGTTTAAAGTACATTCAAACCCGTTTTTTTCCTCTTTTTAAGTTATGAATCTATTTTCAATGTATTTTGAAAATCCATTTTCTGTTTTTTTTGTGCAAGTAGGTTTTCATAAGTTCAATAGAGAACAAGGATTTTTTTTATCATACTTCCATTCATTTTGATGCTACTTGCATGTTTTTATATGCATGACATAGATAAAAGTGAAAAATACTTGTTCTTGTGTTCACTTTACCATGCTTCTACCTTCTTGTGATGTTAAGACATTTTTGACCTTGTCTTGTGTGCTACCATTGTTGCAAGTAGTGAATTCTTTGATCAAATTTTCCCAAAGAAGGGATGTCATCATTTTAGATTTTGTGGCAATTGTAAGGGTCTACCAAGCTAATATTTAAATGTGATGTATGTTGACCCTATGACCAATTACCAACATTAGCATATCTATGATGTTGTGGAAAACATTTCTACCATAATCACCCAAGATTGGGTAACTTATCTCAACATGGGTATATTTCACATGGTTGGCCACAATTAACAAGTTCAAAATTTCAACATGATGTCGTTGGGGTTAATTAGTTAATGTGGAAGGATGTTTTCATGGCAAGTGAAAGGTGAATGTTTTGATGTTATGGACGTGCTTGTAAATGAATTGGAGAAGCACTTTTCAGATTCTGAGTTGACATTTATGCTTTGGGCATTATTTATTCACAATTTATGATTCCTCTTTCTCCTTGCATTTTTGGGGTCATCATGAAACATTATTGTGAAATGAAGAGTGTGGAGCCCTCATTTCTACAAATTATATGATCTTTAAATGCTAACAACTTGGATTTGCAAATGTGCATATTCAAGTTGACTATGAAAGTCCTATAAACCTTGCATCTATGATTATGGTAGAAATGTTTTATGTTTCAAGTTGATTGTGTCAAAGTGACTATTAATTAACACCTAATGGTTCAACCCTAATCATTCATGTTCACTTCATTTTTGTATCATGGACTCTAGTGTTTTTGTTTCCACATTTTTGACAAGCTTGGAGCCTTGGTCATTGGTGAATTAATGATTATTTTCATTATGAGTTTTCTAGCATTTGGGTGTGATGGATGGAACTTTAAATTACATCAAGCAAAGTCTAATATTAGATTGCGGTTCAACTCCCCTCTCAAAGTTTGTAATTTGTGTATATTTGAACTTGTGATTGGTTTTATGTTCTGTGTGAATTAGACACTTCTAATTTCTTTAATGTCATATTATGAATTTTCATACTTTCTATGTCGTAGTTAACCAATTTCAACAGCTTTATAATATTCATCATAGCCACCTTCTTCATTTTTTGGGGGTGCCAATTGGACTTAGTTCATGAATTGTTTTATCACCACTCCAAACTCACTTCAAAAGCTAGTTAGGCATATAGGAGGGTAATCCTATTGGCACTCACGCACATTTTATAACTTATAAAAACAAAGTTTAAAAGTAATGTGCAAAAATCTTATCTAAAGATAACTATTACATTGTTAGTCCAATCAAGATAACTAAGAAATTAAATTTAGACCACCAAATCCAGCAATCCCATTGCCTTGCAAAAAAAACTCTTCAAGCCTATACACAACCCTATTTTGTTGAACATTGAAAATAATGGTCCCTTTCTAACATTTCCATTGGTTCCCTAAAATTATCACAAATTTACTAAATCCCTTTACACACGTAAATGCTACATCACTCAAGATAACTAAGAAAAAAATTAGAGACAACCAAATCTGACAACATCATTGACCATAACATTTTTCTGCACACTTACACACAAGCCTATTCAACACCCTCAGAAAATTAGTACACTAATACTACAACCCTTGTCTGTATAAAGACAGTTTAAAACCCTGCATTGAATCCTAACAAGGTCTGCCTACTTGGCATTACTCGATAAGGCTGCAAATGCATTTGTTGCAAGCAGTTGCTACTATGCTTAGGACAATCCTTGCAATAACTAGAACAGGTGGGTCTAATTATGAAAAGCTTAAAGCCAAAAATATTAAATCCAACCAAGGTCTCCTGCTTGTGCGAAATGTTTGGACTTTAGACATGTGAGGCTAATAGTGATACAGGCTGCGAAGACATTTGTTGCAATCAATCAGCGCCATGTATTGGTAGGTCATTGCAACAACTAGACTTGCTGGCTTTAAGTAGACAAGTTTAAAGTGACAAAGAATGCAACCAAGGTTGCCTACTTGGGCCCTCTCCATTGAAACATTACATATAGAATCCTTCCTCTAGTGTAGATGGAGGCTCCCACATACTTATGGTCAAAATGCGTCTGTAGATGGAGGTGCCATCAAACTTAAACATGCCTGAATACTATTTTCCCTTTGTTGTGTGACAACCTCCAAAAGCAGAATGGACCATGGATCTCCATGAGACAGATGCCTGTTCTAACTCTTAAGGTTCATCTCTTTTAAGAAATCACCACGGGGAAGACCTCTTTGGTTGGTCTTACAGTCTCCTACAAGGTTCTCTGTAAAAACTATCGCAGTTAGAATCTCTTTGAATGCACCCACATGACACTAAGAGTTCCTTCACAAAGAAGTCATACTATCTTGGAAGGGTAAAACACATTCCATATATCATCTTGGCTCTAGAAGATCCTTCATGATTCAAGGGCCACCTTCAATTCATCCTCATTTCTGAAAGTACTGTTGTCAACAACATTTTGTTTATTCCCTCACCTGATTCAGTCTCCTCAAAAATGAACAGATGAGCTGAGGTGTCACATTCCAATGAAAATTTTGATTCAGGAGGATTAAATAAGAAGCAACATCATCACAAAATCTTACTCCACCATAATTTTGACAAAAAGTAGCCTCTGATGTCACTTCTCTGTGTCACTCCTGATTCGGAGTCTATGGAAGGCTCACAATAAGCAAAATCATGATAAGTCATCATTTCTCATGTCCAACATCAAGTTCTCCATGTATGTGCAATAGACCTTTCCCTTGATGTTTACAAAAGACAATGTACAGAAAGCACACTTTTGTTGCGTGCATGACATGTAATTGTATTGCATCCAATCTGTTTCACCCCAAGCACACTGCATTCTCTTCATGTAATGTACTCAAATCTGTGCAATCATTGAATCTTTTGCTGCTCTCCTGGCAGCCACCATCCGTTGATCGCTATCCTGCATTACACCAGACACTCAATGCTCCCCATCAGCCCAACTATGAGACTAGTGTACTGCATAAAGTCAATTTGGCTGGTGTATTTGCATTCAGGATAAGAATTTATGGGACCGCAATTCACAATACTTCTACATATATGAATGCTCTGGAAATCCAGTGTGAACTCTTGAAGGGAGACCAAGACACTAAAAGGTCTTCTGGTAGGATGCAAACAATTTGCTCAAGCTTCCACTAGAAAAAATGCATTAAGAGAAGCATTAGCACCATAGGCTTGGCTGCAACTTTGTGAACTTGGTGTGAGGATATATCTGAATAGTCACAAAACTGCATGGGCAAACATACTCTTCAATTGCCTCATCTCCATATAAAGTTCTCAACCTAAAAATTGTAACATGCTCATATCAGGTGGACAGAAAATGGACAACTGAAAGCAATAACATTGCAAAAGGAACAATTGAGTACTTGCCTTCAAACACTGTGTCTGGCAACGCCGCATGCAAATGTCATTCCAGTTAGGGACATGATGAGCATTGGCACACACAGAGAGTGCACAAGCTTCTCCACAAGCATCCACCTCACTCACCCCACACACAGTGACACAAGTATCAGGGGTGGGATCTTTAGAGAAAGCTCCAACTCTATTCAGCATTTTCTTTGAGGTACAGACTCGCTCACAGACAAATTGATCTGTTGACCCTTTGTTATCACGGCTCCGCAGATTCTCTTCCTCGCGCCGTCGGTTTGTTTTCACCACCTGCCGCACCACCAAGGCTGGGACAATAGTCCCCACCACTCCCCACCACCAATCCACCATCTCCTAACTCTGCTTTCTCAAACTTGCAGAAGGCTTATTGTCAGACCTGCAGAAGGCTTGCAGCACACTTCTCCACAAGTGAGGCACGGGTGACATAATTTGAAACTCTACATTAGCGATAAACCAGGAAATACTGTTGTCCTAATTTTTGCATCACACAACAAAACCGGGTGCAATGCAAAAACCCTAAGTGCGACTGAGCGCCCAAACTCTCAAGAGAAAGATACTGCTGGCATTTCGGCATACCTTTGATAGGATTTAATGTCCACGCCTCAAGTCAAAAGATCTCTTCCATTCGATATCTGCGACAGAAGAACTCCTCCAGAAACAGTTGGAGATATCCAAAAGCCGTGGCAAATTCTCACTCTTCTCAGTTTGTATCAATCTTACGACCTCTGCTTCTACTACTGACTATCCCTGATACCGGAAATCGGAAGTGCAACAGCAATATAATCGGTAGAAGATAGAAGGTGCAGAGACGTAAATGTTCGCATAAACAACAAGAACACAGAAATGTAGGGCATGGACGTCAATGCCGTAACGACTATCAAAGGCTAATGTGCTAAAGATGGATTCACGAAATCTCTGCAGCAAAAGCTCTCAATGCCTTGCGCCCTAAACCTAAAATCTTGGTAAGTCCAGCCATATAAATCCGGTTCCAATTAGGTTCTTCTCTACTCCCTTGGGGTAATTGTGTAAAAATCATTTTGGCGCAAGACTTTGCTCTTTCTCGACTGCCATCTTAGGGTTTCTTTTTAGGGTTTGGGTGACTAGAGGTCTGAGGTAGCTACGCTTCTTCTAGCATGTGAATATGTGGGAAGAATGAGCTGAGAAGGGCGGTGGGAGTTTGACCTGAATGGCAGTTTCAAGTTTCAACTCTTAAGTACCTTGTAATTAGGACTTGCCTACCTTTCAAACTGCAACTATGTCAGAATTCTGTTGATTTCCCCATGTGAATGCCTGCAATGTTGCTGGTTCTCTCGAAATTGGCAATGTGTTATTAGATCCCAAAGTTTTAGCTGGGACTCGTGCCTATGCCAGATGCCTCAATTTGTGGAAGCTCTCTATGGGCTCAAGAAGGATAGCTGCAGAATCTGATTGACAGGTTCTTCCTTGATATGGCAAGCTCAAGATTCAAGTGTCTCATGAATCAGGCCTTTAAGTCAACAGAAAAAGGGACCTGCCAGAGTTTTTCTTGGTGAGTATCTTACACTCTGCACCCTAAAAAAACCCGCTCATGCTTCATATGCTATTTGACTCGTTATTGCATTGCTTTTGTAATCTGTGATGTGCCATTTCACATGATGTTTCTCCTTTTCACATGCACTGTTGAAGAGTTCCTCTTGCAGCTGTTGCCACTGTTGACTATTGTTTGAAGCCTTATGTAGCTCTGATATTAATCTCTCTCCTTCCATTTACATAACTCTTTCTTGCAAACCCCTAGAGACCAAAACCATAGCTCAGGACTTGGTATAAATAGTCATGATTAACAGGTCTTTTAGGCTGTGCAAATGGGAACTTGTCACAACTAGGTCCAGAAACTGACCTCCAGCTCCTGAAGCTGCCATTCTCATTCTAGCCAACCTGCATGAGTTGTCTTCCAAGTCTTCATCAACAGGATAAGAAGGCAGCAGCACAAGTGGACCCTTCCAAGCATTCAGGTTCTGGGTAGCATTATCTGATGCAACATTCTTACTTAGAGGGGCCACTGGGGGCAAGGGGAGTTCACAATTGTTGGAATGACCCTGCTGATCTGCCATTAACCCATTTGATAGTGTGTTAGTCATGGGACAATCAGCAAGTTGCTATTTAGTCCTGCATAATCAACAGCCATTGGAAAGCACACATGAAATTCAAACCATTGTGCAATCATTTAGATCAACAATTATTTCTACAGTTTGGTATTCCATAAGAGAGCTATGTCTGTAGAAGCTGAACCTTAGTCCCTAGGGTTCAGGTTTATTGCAGATCACATGCCCAACACAAATAAACTTAGGGGCAAGGCCACACAAGGGCCCCACTGGAAGCACAACCATGAGATTTACAGATAAAATTGTTGAACCTGCACATGCTTTCTGGATTGCACTATTACAAACACAATCACAGATAAGTCTGTGTGTTTCAGGGAGAAAAACTTGAGACTTAGTCATGGGGCAAGCTGATGGGGAAGGCACAGAAGAGGCAAGGCATTGACAAGGCCACCATCTGTGCATGAACTAAGCAAAGTGTTTCTCAAAGAACACTAGGGTTTTCAAGAGCCTTGTAATTTCAGGCCATACTTTGAGGAGTCACCCTCTTGCCACCTTACATAATATGTATTTAAAAGAAATTTTCTGTGTGCCAGGAGTAGTATTGACATCTGAGATGGTTTCCAGTCTCATACCACATACATGCAATACAGATTAGAATCCTGATGAGGAAGGCAAAATTACTGTGAATTTTGTACTCATCTTTGCAGATGAGTACTTTCATTCCCCTTGCAGAAATAGATTCTGCCAGAACTACCCTTCACTACAAAGGTGAGCTCCATCATCACCGGTGCAGAATGATGGAGCTATTGACTCAACAGGATAGCTCTTGATTGCAGCTTGATTCTGACACACAAAAAAACAATCACCAAGAACGCATTCAATCCCCATACATGATAGTTACAAGCTAGACAGGAAATGGTCCAAATGGAGAACTTGAAAGAACTAAACAACACGCAGTCAGTACAACTAGTATGCTTTGACCATGCAGAAGCAAAGATGCTTCAAAGGAATACATCACCTTGGCAATGTACCTCCTTCAAATCAACGGCTTGGCTGCAGAGAAAGGAAAACCTCCATGATACATGTAGCCACTGACAATCATATAGCTAAGATCTGCCTGCTCGAAGGTTGAAGGAGAACCTATCCTTAACAAAACCAGATCTGCTTTCAAATGCCCCAAGTCAGAACCTCTCCATCTCCATCTCTTCATGTCTCCGGAGTTCAAAACTCAATTGCAGCAATAGCAATACGAGCTCACTGTTATCTGCAACTCAAGTTGATAGGTGATCAAACGTTCCAACAACAAGAAATCACACAATCCTCGAATATTGACGCCGCTGGAACACACAACAAACAGCTTCTGCAAATATTGCTTGTTGCAACAGAGATCCGCACGAATATAATAATCTGGAAAAACGGAGCTTTGTAGACTGTAGTTATAGTTCGTACTTTCGGAAGCAATTCTGAAAGCCACAAACCCTGGTGGCAAGGAAACGGATCAACAGACTAAACTGTATTGCAAATGGGACAAGCTTATCAAGCTTTAGCTAAACTGCATTCCGTAAAACGGTAATCTTTAAACAAGGCCTAGCTCCGAGCTGGAGATTGACTGATGGCCGTCAAGTCGAGCTTCACCTCTGCATCCGAGATCTTCTCAGAGGATGGCGCCGTGCGTAGGAAGAACGGTGACTCGACAATTGCTCCAGTGCCCTTGTCAGCGCATCCATGGACACTACTGCCATTATCATGAGCTTCATCAACAGCCGCCAGTTCGCCATCTCCCCCGCCCGTCCCTTCTTTTTACTGCAGGCGATCACAATACTCTACTCTGGAGCACGTGCACAGAAACACACAGAAAACAAGTGCCCTTTAAATGACATCCATAAGGATGATAAATATACAACGTACTCAATCGGAAACTTGCACAATGGGTGGTTGTTAGCATGGTGGAGCTCAATTGGATCCTTCAATGATGCCAGAAATGTTTCCATAGTGGACTCCACATGACCCTAGAACGTAAGCATACCAAACTTTTGACCTGTTTCTGGGTGCATCACAATAGAGATGTCCGCAAATTCACCGTCTTTCACGCCCCAACCCCTGTTTTAGTAGTATCCATAAAATAAGGAAATTTTATTAAATCTCAGTATGAAATGCTGAAACTCAGTACGAAATGCTTAATCTCAGCATTTAATGCACAAGGTTCGAGAGGAATTATAGTAGCTGGACATGTAGAAGCAGTGAAAATCTATGTAGCAGCAGTGGAGCCGCTCAGGAAAAAAGAAAGACAGGGTGAAACTCAGGAGCCATCAAAATTGATGGTTTTCTGAGTTCCACCCCCTTGAGTTTCACCACCCTGAGTTTCTGAATGCTTTTTTGCAGGTTTTTTAAAAATCTCACCCTGTGTATGACCAAACTCAGGGTACTGGTGCTGTCTTTTCCTGACTTTACTGATATCTCCACTAAATTGGAAACTTGCACAATTGGTGGTTGTTAGCATGGTGGAGCTCAAGTGGATACTTTAATGATGCCAGAAATGTTTCCATAGTGGACTCTACGTGACCCTAGAACGTAAGCATACCAAACTTTTGGCCTGTTTCTGGGTGCATCACAATGTCTGTGAGTCTCTACCCTGAAGGGCAGAGCCAACAAACACCCACTAGACACAAAAGATAACCTATCATTCAGCTGCTGCAAGCCAGTCCAAACTGTCATCCATTTATCATCCAATCTCATTCTTAATACCAACGATGATGGGCATCCTCAGCAACAGAATGTTGCCCTCTTCAGAGGAGTCGTCAATGTGGTAAGTAACTAAAGCAGCCATACCTTCTTTACATATGTTTATGTGGTTTCATTCTCATTGTGAGGCTTGTACTATGCAACTGCGATGCTTTGTTGTGTTTTAACAAAAAATTTACTTTAGGGTTTGGATGTGAACAAGAAGAAGTTTTAGGGTTTGAAAGAAGAATGTTTTCTCCTGTTTTCGGCTGAGGTTGTTTACGCATGACGGCAATGGAGACAACGAAAAGCAATGATGGAAATGCAGTGGAGTTTATGGCTTTGATGTTTTTATGTTGTTTTCTTTTATTTGGGATGAGTGAGCTGGAGTGGATATTAATGGACACTGGCTGAATGTGAGGCAAGGGAGCTATCAAGCAATGGGGAGTCAGTGGAACTCTCATTGTGGAGTTGAAGAAAGAAGAACAACAAGGCAAATAAGTGGGGGATGGGGATGAATTTTGTGGGCCTAGAGGTTTTTGGGGGGGGGAATGATAAAGAGGAAAGAAGAAAGGGAAAGAGGCTAGATTTTTGGGCTCTAATAGAAGTATTGAGAAATCCGCTACACAATGTATTTCAAATTACAAAATTTTAGTCTAGGAGGTGGATTTGAAGGTTGATGACGAGGGGGATGATGAAGATCTTAGGGGTCTCAAAAGTGGTTTAGAATCTTTTTAATGAGTGTGTGTCAGGTTGATTTTTGTGTGAATGTTGTTGATCTACATATCATGAGAAAGCACTTTAATTATCGGGAACTTCGAAGAACAGTCACATTCCGTCAAATTTTACAAGGTGGATCAAACAAAGGGGTTGTGATTTTTTATAAAACTTGTGAAGCAGTCAATGGGGAGTTAAAGTGTGTTGTGTTCCTTTTTTATGTGTTGTCAATTTGAGGGGTGGTGTCCTGAATACTAGTTTATGTAATCTATTTGGACTTAACAGTCTATGTTACAAAATGTAATTTGGGACTTGGGTTCTTGTGGAAGTTTAATGTTGTTCTAGGTTTATGTGGTCTAAAGAAATTGAGAAAAAAGGAAGGCTAGTGGGCTCAAGAAAGAAAGATCTAAGAGATTTGACCCCTTAGAGACCTCAAGCCTTTCTTTGTTGGTGATGGCAAGAATTTAAGTGGCCACTAATTTTGATTTAGGTGGCCACAGGATCAAAGCCAATTGGTAATTTTGAGAGTGGATTTACCATTTAATATATGTGTTCCTTGTTTTGATTATTGTGTGCCCTAGTTTTTGGTATTAGAGCAGGTCGACTTAGGTACACAATTTATGAATTGGAGTTAGCATTATGTGTGGTGACAGGTTTTATGCTTCGAAAAGCCATGTCCAGTTCTGATTCTAACTAGTTTGTTACTAATCTTCAGACAATCCATGATCAACAAATAGCTAGAGTTTTAACAACCCTTTTAGTCAACCATTTCCTCAAGTTGGATCGGTGGTTTTAGTGTTGGTTGGGGTGGTGACTATGGTAGGATTTAACCCTTTAGAAACACAAGTTGGAGATATTGCCATCAAAATCACACATAATGGGTGTGTCTAAGGTGAGAATGTGGGTGAATGCACATGATGGAGCAAGCAGCTGGTGCACAAGTGCAGAATTGCAACAATAGTTCCACTTCACTTCATACCTTGCATAGATCTACTCACATCGTGTTAAAGAAAACCAAAGAAATTCTTAAGGTTTGAGATATTCGGATACCTCATTTTGTGATATCTCCTAATCACTTCACTAAAATTTTCATACTCGGAATTGAAGTCTTTTTCCAAGCAAGTGACAAGATTCTCAAAGTTGAAACATTAGGTCTATCATCACAATTGGTGTGTTGGAAGCTTTGATAGAATTTTGAATTTTAGCAAACATGGCAACTAAATAGTTCAAATGAACAAACTTTCTCACCTTTGCCAATTGTTTTTCAAGATTTTGTTCCAATAATCAAAGGAATGTAGTAAGAGTTCTTTGAATAGAAAAGTGTAAGATAAAATTTAAGTTATATTTAAGAAAAGGTCATGAATTAAAAAAACCCAATGGGAGTCATATCCTTTAATAAGATTGTATTTTCCCAAGAACATAGTGTGGAGTCTATAGTTAATAAATCAATTAATTTGCATTAGTAACCTTAGTTGGACTTTGTCCTCAAATTCTTGAAAGTTGAGACTTGGTTGTAAGAGTGACTCTGAATTTTTCATGAAGGTGGTAGCTTGGATGAAGGCCATATGTGGGAACAAATTTGTCATGCAATGTCTTTCTTTTATTAACACTCAGTACTTGTACACTAGATGAAACACAGGTATGGTTGCTTGATGTGGTGACATGAGCAAGATTTCAAACACAAATAACACACCTAAACCCTTATCCTTTAATCCTATAATGACAACATAAAAAAAAAGAATACTCTATGTATTAAATAAACTTGAAAGGGGAAAATGGATTAATAAGGCTTGGGATCATGAGAATTTCTATAGTTGCAGAGATTTTTTTTAACTAGCTAGTCCCAACAATTTTCACCATTTGACTTAAATCCAACAGATCATGATGACTAGTCCTCAAGGTATGGATAAATTGTTTTGGGGCACTAGGGACCATGAGGATGTGAATGATTGGGTTGAACTTTTGGCTATGGTAGCTGAAGTCAAAGATCTCAATGATGACAAGTTGTTTAAGATAGCCAAATTGAACTTGCATAGCCGAACTAAAGTATGGTTCAAAAAACTTAATCCACCACCGACAAATTGGACTATTATAAGGACTACATTTTTTCAAAAGTTTTGTGATGTTGATATAGATGAAATTCATGTCAAACTTGATGTAATCAATCAAGAACCCAGAGAGCGGGTTGAAAAGTATTTTGAAAGGCTAGATAAACTTTTTCAAAGAGGGAAAATCAGAAATGTTGAGCAAAGGAAAAGGTTTTTGGCTTGATTAAGCTTAAAACTTAAAAGACTCTATGTGGTAAGGACCTACATAGACATCGAGGAAATGGTGATTGCAACAACAAAGATAGAAATTGAGAGAGTGCTAGGAGACTTGAGGGAAACACCATATGATTCCCTTAGGGAGGAAAAGGATGAAGACACAACTAAAAAATCATCTACAAATAAGTAGTTGTTAATGTTGAATGAAACTTTGATACATTTTTTTAAGGAATCTAGTAGTAGGAATGGAGCTAGTGCTAGCTCTTCTAGGAGTACATCTACGTGTCAATTATGCCAAGCTAATGACCACACTGTAGTGGCCTATCCAAAGCACAAATGATATGCGGCCCAAATGCGGCAAATGTGGTGGAGGACATAAGGCTGAAAACTGCGGCATGAGGTGTTCATTTTACAATAGCTTCGGACACTCAAAGGATTGTTGTTGGAACAAGAAAAACACTAAACCTTATAATTCCACTGCCAATTACCTTGAGGTGTTGGTCAATGATGAAGAAGCCACACTAACAAAATTGAACAGAATTTGTGGTGTTAATCACCATTTGTCATCTGTAAACAAGATTCCCAAGAGAAGGCTTCTGATGTAGGCTAATGAAGCAGAAGGGATTACCAAACAAGTTGAAAGCAGTGAGGTAGGAGACAAAACCAAGGAAATAATGTCCAATTCAAGAACAAGATCTAAAATTCTTCTACATTTCATGAAGGGCCTAATTTCTCTAACCCCCATGGAGATAATCATGAAGGTCCCTAGAGAATTGGAATATTTTGAAGGATTGGTTAAACTGGCCAGAAGAAAGAAAGATGAAAAGACTAGCAGAAATCAAGTTGCAATTATCAACAATATGCGTCCATGTCAATAATGACAACCAGTATAGTACGAGAGCTTGGGATCATGCATTTGGTTTCAAGTCATGAGACATATAAGGCAACATCTAGAACTATTACCACTGCTTTGGGGAGGCTAGATGACATACTTGCACATGTCGGCAATGTGGTGTTTTTGGTGGTGGATACAGACACATATGACCTCTTGCTAGGTTTAAACTTCCTCATGAAGATTGGGGCAATGGTCGATGTAAAAAAAACACCATACAAGTTAGGCATGGACTTAGGGCTGATGTGGAAATGCTACCTTTGAATGTTTGAACATTGTATAGTATGGGGAGACACAGCCTACTTCTTTAGTGGAGCATAGTAAAAGTCTTGACAAGATGTTCCAACAACTCCAAATGGAGGACCTACTTGAAAAAGGTTTGTCTTGGAAAGGGAGATGCTCTTCAGGCCCAAACCATCCTAATGATGAGGGATCATTTGATGACAACATAATGAATTTGGGAGTGAAGCTAATGAGGAAGATGCTCAAGTAAGCTTGATCATGTAGGAAAATGATGCAACACCTAAAGATGATCCAAAGGACTAGGGGCTAAACCATCTTCTTCAACAAGAGTCCACCAATCAAATTATGAATTTAATCTTATAAGATTGGCACTACAAGCTATTGGAAGAGTATATAACAAAAGGGAATGATTATGTTGATTGGCTTCAGTGGGCAACCGCTGAAAAATCAAAAAATCTCAAAGGATGTTCTGTTAATGTGCATGTGCTTAATCCAGTGCATTTGCATCATGAAAACATGTAGCAGGGTGTTTCATCTAAAGATGAAAGGTGGGATGAAATACGAAGCAAAATAAAGTTCGATTAGGCCCTCGATGAAAAGTAAGCTAAAGGATTATGGACTCTATTGGTGGACTTCAACGATGTCTTTGCCTGGCACAAAGGGGAGTTGGGGTGCTATACAGTAAAGGAACATGCAATTGACACACAAGGCTTTCCCCCATGTCACACCACACCTGGGAGGTTGGTTTATTAGGAAGAAGCTAAAGTGAAGTGGTTTATTTAGGCTTTGATCAAGCTTGGTAAGATGAAAAATAATGATTCTAAATAACTTGTAGGGTCAATCTACATGTTAAGAAGGATGATAGTAGGCAGTTCTCTAGTGATTACAGATTGTTGAACATGCAAACTAAAAGGGATTCATTTCTGATGCCCTTAATTAATGATGTTTTTTCTTAGATGGGAAACGGCCAATGGTTTAGTGCATTGGATTTATAGTTTGGCTTTTGGCAAATTCGAATGTTGTTAGATGACATTAAAAAGACGGCTATAATCACAAAGTTCGGTATTTTTTATTGGAATGTGATGTCGTTCGGACTAAAGAATGCAACAAGGAGGTTCTCCATAACCATTGCAAAAGTGTTTAACGATTGGACAAACCAATTTTTGAAGGTCTTTGTTGTTGATGTCAATATACATAGCCAAACATGGGAAGAGCACCTTACACATTTGAAGGTTGTTCTTGCACGATTGTGGGAGGTGAATTTGAAGTTAAACCCCGGGAAATGTTTTTTTGGTGCACAATAGATTGTATTTCTCGGACATGTTGTGACCAAACAAGGCTCATATCTTTATCCAAAAAAGGTATAGGTTGTTAAGGATTTTCCAATACCCAGGACTAATTAATGCGCAGGCCTTTTTAGGTTTGATAAGATATTACAGGAATTTTATACATGGATATGCCAAAATTGTTATGCACTTTTTGATTTGACCAAGAAGGATCAAAGTTTCCTTTGGACCCCTACCTATCATGAAGCTTTTGACACACTCAGGCTCAGGTTGATTGAATCACCCATCCTTGTAAGACTTGATTTTGAGAGGCCCTTCATACTTGATGTAGATTGGTTTATAAAAGGGGTAGGGTTGGCCCTATCCCAAAAGTAATATAAACATGAATGTGTTATTGCACATGCAAATAAAGGTCTCACACCCTCACAAAGGAAGTTCCATCCTATGGAAGGTGAATGTTATGCTTTAATATGGGGGATAATGCATTTTCGGCAATATTTATATCAGGCCTCCTTTATTGTCAAGACTAACCACAAGCCATTAGAATGGCTTGCAACAATATTTGATCCATTTGGCAGGAGAGGCAGGTGGATATCCATGCTCCAAGACTTCAATTTCAAAATTGTCCACAAGGCAGGAGTTAGGCATGCAAATGCTGATGCTTTGAGTTGCAATCTAGTTGGTTCACATGATGAGGATGAAAATTTTGGGGTGGAGATACAAGATGAGAAGAAGAATGTTAGTGTGGCACAGGTACGGATATCCACCACCTTGAGTCCACATATCCTTATTGTCTCCCAGGATGTCAATCTTGAACTGATGTAAAAGGAAGAACAAAAAAAAATTAATCAATATGGGGAATTTGCAGAAGAAAATTCTAATCTCTTAGTTGAGGTACCTGCTCCAAAAAGGAAGGTGAATAGGATTTCAACACCAAACACTAACTATTGGGGATTGATTTGCGAGGCCCATGTGATGGTAGATGCAAAAATAAACCCCATTGATGTGAGTAGCAATGAAAAGGACATTGAAATAGAAGAAACATGAAAACATATGGACATTTGGAAGGATGAAACTCACACGCCCTTGTTGTCTTGAGGCACTCTAAACCAAGTGTTAGATGATGATATTGAGGTTGATTGAGCCAAAAAAAGACTGTTGAATTACCACTAGAGAGAAGATACGTCGTTCTTCAAGAATTTGGTGGTGTTGAATCTCGAAGAAAAAAAGGCGTTGGTCAAAAACATACATGAGGAGATTGGGCACTTTAGCAAAAGAAAAACACTAGTTGAAATTAAGAAGAGATTTTTCTAACATGACAGAACTAAAACTATGAAAACGATGGTGAAATAATGCCAACACTGTCACCTTGCCAAAAGTTCAGGAAATATCAGGTCAAATGTTAAGGAAATGAAGAGCATTCCTATCTATGACCTATTCTACATGGTGGCATTGGATACTACTGGGCCTCTGCCTGAAACTAAAGACGAAAACAAGTATGTTCTAGTTGCCATTGACCACTATTCGAAGTGGTGTGAAGCAAGGCCTGTCAGGGATCATGATGTTACTACCGCCATAAGATTTCTAAAAAAGGAAATCATATGCAAATTTGGTGTGCCCAAATTCATTCTCACTGATAATGGAGGTGTTTTGATGGTTGAATTTGACTTGATGTGTAAAAAATATGGAATCACTCATTAGTTCATAGCTCCACTATGGCCTCAATGCAATGGGATGGTGGAAAGGATGATTAAAACCTTGAAGAGTGGATTATATGTTGTGTCATCTATTAATTTGGATATCAGGGATCTCCAATTACCTCGGATTTTGTTTAGCTATAAAAGTGGTGTTCAGGCTAACACCAAATTCTCTCCTTTCATGGTGTTGACTAGAAGAATCCCGAGGCTCACATGTGACAATAGCCTTACTGCATTCACTAATGTGAAAGAGGAAGAGTTCACTTTGGAAGAGATGACGCAGCTAATGGTGGAAAAGTTCAAACTCATTTCCAATATGCATTAATTTGTGCTGGAGAATGTGCACCAATCATAGAAGAGGCAATGCAAAAGCTATGTTGCACGAAAAGGTAAACAAAAGTTTGTAGGATTTGAAGAAGGAAAAACCATGGTAAAGATGAAAATGCCAAGAAAAAGGAGGGCATTACTTGCTAATTGGCAAGGTCCATATGCCTTTATGAAATACAAGGACAAGAAAGGCTGCAGAGAATTTGATGATGGTAGTCGAGTTTGAATCATAAAAGGGATTGATGGCAAGCAATGGGAACATGCTAAACGTGATTTGCAAGTGTTCAACTAAGTTCGATCATTTTGAGATCTATGCGGACACAGATAAATCAAGGAAAGAGGTGTCACATGTGTAACAAATTTTTAACTTTAAGGTTTGGATGTGAACAAGAAGAAATTTTAGGGTTTCAAGGAAAACATTTTTTCCTATTTTCGACTGGGGGTGTTTACACGTGACGACAATGGAGACAACAAAAAGGTGTGATGGAAATGTGGTGGAGTTTATGGCTTTGATGTTTTTATGTTGTTTTCTTTTATTTGGGATGAGTGAGCTGGAGTGGATATTACTGGACACTGGTTGAGTGTGAGGCAAAGGAGTTGCCAAGTAATGGGGAGTCGACAGAACTTTCGTTGTGGAGCTAAAGAAAGAAGAACAACAAGGCAAATAAATGGGGGATGGGGATGATTTTTGTGGGCCTAGAGGTTTTTTTGGGGGGGGGATCATAGAGAGGAGAGAATAAAGGGAAAGAGGCTAGATTTTTGAGCTCTAACATAAGTACTGAAAAATCCACTATGTAATGTATTTTGAGAGACAAAATTTTAGTCTAGGAGGTGGATTTGAAGGTTGATGATGAGGGGGATGATGAAGATCTTAGGGGTCTTAAGAGTGGTTTAAAATCTTCTCAATGTGTGTATGTCAGGTTGATTTATGTGTGAATGTTGTTGATCTACATATCATGAGAAAGCACCTTTACTACTTGGAATTTCGAAGAACAGTCACATTTCGTCAAATTTTACAAGGTGGATTATACAAGGGGGTTGTGGTTTTTTGTAAAACTTGTGAAGCAATCGATGGGGAATTGAAGTGTGTTGTTTTCCTTTTTATGTGTTGTCAATTTGAGGGGTGGTGTCATGAGTACTAGTTTATGTAATCTATTTGGACTTAACGGTTTATGTTACAAAGTGTTATTTGGGACTTGGGTTCTTGTGGAAGTTTAATGTTGTTTTGGGTTTATGTGGTCTAAAGAAATTGAGAAGAGAAGGAAGGCCAGTGGGCTCAAGAAAGAAATATTTGAGAGATTTGATCCCTTAAAGACCTCAAGCCTTTCTTTGTTGGTGATGGCAAGAATTTAGGTGGCCACTAGCTTTGATTTAGGTGGCCACAAGGTCAAAGCTAGTGGGTAATTTTAAGAGTGGTTTTACCATTTTAATATACGTGTTCCTTGTTTTGATTATTGTGTGCCCAATTTTTTTGTCACAGTGTATGTAAGTTTTCTAAGTCCCAATAGTGTTCCCAACATCATACCTCAACACTATATGTGCACATAGTTGTTATTATAAATGATACGACAATATTGCTTGTTTCTTTTTTTCACCGACTGCATTTTAGCCTATTAAAGATGTGTCTAGTAATGCCCAAACACATCTTAGTGTTGCCCATATACACTTTGGGTTTTCTCATGCATGTTTTGGGCTTGTAATGGACAACTTAGTGCCCATTAAGGTGGAAGCACACTTGAAGGGCCCCTTTTAAGCATTTTTGAATTTAATGTCAAAATATGTGTAATATAATTCTTTCAAAAGTGTGGTGCATTTAATTTTTGGTTTTAATTTCAATGTTTGGGCTTTATAATATTGATTTTATAATAATATTATTATATCATATTATTTAGAAAAAAATGAAATTCAAGGATCCATGGATATATTTATTTATGGTATACACGTATAATAATTTCTCATTTCAAACTAAATTAACATTAAATTTTCATTAGTTATTAAAATAATTTTTAAAAATATAATTTAAAATATAACTATCCTAGTTATGTTTGTTGTCTTCCATGTGAATGTGATTTTTTGTCAAATTTCTATTTATTACATATTTATCATGTCTTTCTTTTTGTTTTAACCTTTTTTTGAATGAAATTCTCAAATTCTTCACATGGTTCACAAACATCATTCAAATTATGTGGAATGATAAAGGTTTTTAATTATTTGAATATATATATATATACATATATATTTATTTTTTTTATTTTATTTTTTGTGTTTTTCAATACAACTTACAAGTACTATTTTTGAACAAACATATTGTAACATCACATAATATGAAATCAAAAAGTGTAGTTTCTTCTTCAAGTGGTTTTTTTATGTAGTGGGCTATCATAATATTTGAAAATTTTATGAAGATTCTTTTTAATAATGATATTGTTGAAGTTCAAATTGCAAAACTTAGAAAAATAAAATATGGTGACACACATAAAAGGTCCCCCATAGTTTGTTTTCACCCATCACAAGCCCAAAATGTGCATATCATGAGTTAAAAGTGTGTATGGGTGTCTACCATCATCCATAATTTGTGAGAAAAAAATGGATTAGACCAAAACTTGACAAGGAGGAAAAAAAAGGTAATACTTTTGTTTATTTTTGTGCTACTTGCAATAACAACTATTGGCGCATATAATGTTGGGGTAGCAACACCAAAGATCATCTAAACTTCCTATCAATCCATTTAGCTTCATTTTTTCATTTGTCATTCTTATCTTCCATAATTTGAAATATTCATGGTTGAACAATCTTTTACATTTTACAATGCAAGTTGTTCAATTAGGTAAAACATTTTGAAGTATGGTTGCTTGATTTTACATGGGAACCCATTCACAATCCACCTTTCTTTGCCATTGATTATATCCCTTAATATAGAGCATTCATTTTCCTTTCCAAACTCAAGAGGTATAGTTCAAAAGTGTGTTGAGATCTTAGTCTTTGGGACATGTTCAAAATAAAATGCAAATGGTTGTTAATCATGAAAATACTTGTTCTAACTATTGTTGGAGTGAAGTGCAAACTCCTAATTGAACTAGGTCTTTAGACAAATCAGTGAGTTCATTCATAATGTGAAGAAGCAAATACAAAGCAATTTTGAAAGACTTTGACCATTTGTGGGCAAAAGCAAAGGCATTATGGAAGCAAATCTACACATAGAATAATTCAATGCATCATGTAAATATCATTTTTTTTTACTTAATTTTTGAATAATTAAATTGTTGTAATAATCAACATTCTTTCGATATGTGCAAAGTATTGTTGTTTTGTCATCAATGTAGTTTTTTAATATTTGATCTTTAGCAAATATATAAAATTATCCCCAAAAATTGATCAATTTTCCTTTTTCATTGGCTTTTTACAATGAATTATGTTAAGAATAATATTCTAAATCTTCAACATGACTTATTGAAGTTCTTAAAATGTTGCGAGTTTCTAATCAATTGCATCATAAATTTAAAGATTTTGGCAAAATTTATCTTTGTCTAAGAAATGCCAATGATTAGAAACTATGTGTGATCATTGACAAAAACCACTAATTTTGAATAATATGATTAATTTCTTTCATTAATGACTTGACGTAATCAAATTTCAACACTTTGTAACATTGTTGTCATCATTAACAAGTCATCAATTGTTATAATACTTGTTTTTAAAAATTATTATTTGATATTCAACATTCTTGCAAGCATTAAAACATATCCTTTGCATTTGATACAAAACATATTGTTGTGGTAACAAGAATTCTTTTTTACCACCCTATGATATTTAGTCAAATATCCTTAAAAAGGTATTTCTACTACCAACTATCCTTGATAAAACATAACATTACGAAACAATATGTATAACTTCAAAATGATGTTTGACAACAACAAAGGTAGAAAGTATCATTAGAAGAAAAATGTCAATTTGCGATTGTAATTTACAACTATGAAAAGTTACAATTCAACACATGCAACTAAATTCCATTAATTACATAAATGAAATTACATTCAACGTCTAACCGTAAATGATGACTCGCTATGATGTCAACACATTCCACATGGATGATGTATACGGTCAACATATATGATCTCATCCGTTGACCATTCATATGTAATTTGCAATTAATTCATTTTTGCAACTAAAATATAGTTTATTCACATATTGATACTTGGTGCAATCAAAATTTGCCACTTGGCATAATTGTAATATGCCACATGACATTTTTATTTATAAATTTTAAATCAATTTATGTAGGTAAATATGTAAGTATGGGTAGGTATGTAGGTCAATAGGTCAGTAGATAGTTAAATAAGTAAATAAGTACATTGGTTGATAAGGAATAGGTAGGTAAGTATATTTTTAAATTTAATTTAATGTTTAACTTTTAGGGATCAATTTTTTTATTGATTCATCCCCAATGGCATGTTCTTTTTAATGTTGTTTGTTTTTTTTCAATGTTTCAAGGGCATTTATTTATGTAATTTACAAGATTGAAATGGAGGACAAAAAAAAATGGGATACTAGAAAAATTTATCCTAAATCTTTTGTTTTTTTTTTTTCAATGTTGCAAACTATAGAAGTTGATGTGCATAATAATTTTTTTAGTTCCAAATTAAAGTAAGATCCCCCTAAAAAAACTACCTACCTACCTACTTATTCTAAACCTATTTATTTAATTAACATACATACCTGCCAGCTACCTATCTACTTATGTACCCACCTAACCTCTTGACTTATTTTTCTAACCTACCAACCTAATTAATATGGGAATATATATAATTAACTTAATTAAGTTAGAGTACTACCTACTAACTAATACCTAGCCTAACCTACTACCTATTAACCTAACTTATTACCTACTAATTACTACCAAGTTTAACTTGCTATTAATTAACCTAACTTACTACCTAATAATTAACCCAATTTATTAGGTAAAGTAGCATATCACACACCTAAATTAAGTTCACATGACATTTATGCCTAAACTTAGGCTAAGTTTTAGCTAAACTGCATTAACTAATTAACAAAAAAATTGGCCAAAGGTTGACTAAACATTGGTTAAATTAAAATTTGACAAAAACGTAACAAAAAATTGGTTAAATTAAAATATGGCTAAACAATGACTGAACCTTGGCTAAACTTTGGTTAAAACTTGGTGAAATTAAATATTGTCAATAATTAATAATGAATTATTTGATATATAATATATAATATAAGTTACACCTACTAATTATTAATTATCAACTAATTATTATTATTATATTAAAATTATTAAACTAATTAATTAGCTTGTAATAAATATTAACTATTATTTATTAAGTATGGTATATAGTTAATGGTTAATAATCTTGTTTTTTTATGTAATTAATTTGCTTACCAAATAATTAACCTGCCTTAAATACCTATTTACATACCTACTTACCTATTTATTTAACTATTTTCTTAGCCTACTTAGCCCACCCACAATATATGCAAAATGTATATTTGTCATGCCCTAAATACAACATAATCTATAATATACCATGATATATTCCAAAACATTGTAGTGTACTTCAAAAGTATAAGTACACCACATAAAAATAACCAAGTTGCGACTACGTTTAAAACAAATTTGATATAGAAGCCTTTTATTGTATGAAAAGCCCTAAATGTTCATCAACATGGACTTAGGATGAAAAACTTTGTAATTACAAATTAATTGCACCATAATTCCATAATAGATTGAAAGGATGGTGACTAGTTATAAAAATGAACATAGTTGCAAATGACAACATATAGTCACAAATTGAATGATTGCATAATACAAAAAATTCTCCTAGTGTATTAAATCAAATCAATTCATTTAATATGAGTTGAGCGATTAGAAACCATGTTATTAGTTACAATTAAGGATGAAATTTTTAATGTAAAGATGATAATTATAGGGTGTGTTTCATATTAATTTAATATATAATCACATGGCTAAGATCATATGTCGATCATTTCTTTTGAACAAAAATGTTGAATATATCCATATGCCATGTGTCCAAGCTCAAAACTAAGATTTTCAAATAGTCATCATGCATATTATGCCCAATAATTTGGATAAACTAAACACATAAATTGCAATTTTTATAATGTAAGGTATTAATATCCACATGCCTCAATGTATCTTGTGATTCTTCAAGAGGATGTTTCAAGTTATAAGTTTATTTAATACAAATAGTTTTCACTTATGATCACATAAAATTGTCTTTTCTATTCAAGTTTTGACACGATTCAAAATTTCATCATTTGGCAAAGGTGATTGTCATCATTTTTTAATTCACTACACCAACTATGTCCATGGATTGTGTAATGAAAAATATAGATTGCATGTTAGGGATTTAAATGAAAACAAGGTAGACTTGGATAATCATGAGGTTTTATAATTAATATAATTTTCAAATGCTTTGAAATTACTCCAAAAATTTCTAAAGTTCCATAATACATATGTGTAAGAATCATATTCATTATTGGTGAACATGTTGGGTACTTGTAATTTCTAAGCAAGAAAATAAGTATCTTTATTACTCAAAATGGATTTAATTTCCTTTGCACTATAATATACAATATTTTCATACAAGTGATGATTCTAAGGTGTTAAATCTATCAATCATATTGTCAAAATACCATTGCACTAAACAAATTAATGCTCCATTTCAAACTTGCTAGCCTATGGGCACAACAAGTCTATGGTCCACACTATGTTCATGCTCTTTTTTATCTTACCATGTCCATAGCCCATGGGGTTCATTATGGTCTCCTTACCTTGCATCTTGCCTTGAAATTTTGTGTATGCCTCCTTTTATGATGAGGTTCTTGTGCAAGAGGGATGTAGGCTCTAGTGCATCATCTTGAACAAGTTCAAAGACTTCTTATTCTTTAGTGTCATTGCTTGAAATTAACAACCTTGAAAATCAATTTCTAGAAATACTTCTATATTTCACAATAGGTTTTTGTGTAGGAGATGGAAAACCAAAGCTTACAAGTACAAAAATTGCAATTAGTGACAATGGTATGCCTTTATTTGGAGTGACAAGAGGCCTTTGACCAAACATGACATTGATGTTTAGTTGCCACACATTTTTCCCCCATGCATGTTTTCATTGTTATTATTTCCTAGCCTCATCAAATGCAGTTAAAATTTTAAAACTCTTAAACAATAATGATGCATTAGAAATATAAACAATTGCAACATGCAGACCTTTTGATTTGTAATGTACATACACAAGTTGAACAAGGTATGCCTCTTTGTTACAAATCCTACCAACTTTCATATCTTATGTAAATGAACATTTATGAAAAATCAAATACAAATGTATTGACAAAATGTATTTATAAAAATGCAAAAAAAATACATACCAATTTAAATGAACTTGTATTCAATTGATAATAGATGCACACTTCTTAGGTAACAACATGAAACTTTGAAATAAACATAAACAAGGTGATGCATTTTTTCGAGGTTTTTTTTTTAGTCTACCGAAAAATATGCGGAATATGAGGTTGTTTGTGTTCTTTGTACATGTAATATGACATGGCAAGAGCTAATCATAACATTGGGGAATATATAAATTACAATTTTTCAAAAAATAAACAAATATTTTACATTAAAAAATAACATTTTTAAAGACTTAGTGAAGAATTTTTTTTATTCATATTGAATTGAATCACATTTACAAGTCAATTAAATGGAAATTCATTTTTTAAAAAATAATTTATATTCATTTATTCATAGCATGCTATTTTAATTTTTTAAATTATAATTGCTTTTAAAAATTAAATTGTTCAATAATCTTAAAGATCATGTTTCCATTTGTAGCGTTTGAGTAAATTTTGGGAAAAAAAAAACGTATGTTAAAGTTTGAATTTTCTAAACAATTTCATGCCAAATATAATAAAGATAAACTTTTTATTTCATGTTATTAAATGATTTGATGGTTAAGACCTTGGTGCATTTCCATGAGGTCTTGGGTACAAACCTTGATGGTTGTTTACATTAATGTCTATAGTGTGTATATACATTGATGTATCATGTACAAATGTAATATTCAAACATGTACAAACATAGTTGGTGGAGAATGGCACCAAAAGTGTTTGTTAACAAAACTCAAATAAAGAGGGAAAAAAGTTTTATTTTCCATGGCATAGTGTATTTTTATCATGACATGCGGTGAAAAAATACAATGCATGACTATATGACCCAAAAAAAAGTTGTATGATGATGTGACACTTTAGTTCACATGATATTAAATTAGGACTTCATAATACCATGTCAGAATTTTGTAACTAGATGTTACTTAGTGCAACATGTGACTATCCAAAATAACTAAAAACAATTCACTAAAATGGTTTTAATCAATTAATCATTTTTTTACCGAAATCATACAAGTTGCATATTAATCAAATTTTGTCTCATTTCATTGAAAACCTAGTGAATTTGGATAATTGCAAATGCCATGATTCTTTCTTGTGGAGGGAAAATATGACATGAACTTTAAATAGTTGTCATTTAATTTGGTAGTGGTGAACTACCTAAGGGGAAGGGAAACACTTGGAAAGGGACCAATCTAAAGGTGTGACAAAGTGTAGGAAAAAGTTGCCATTCCTAGAATAACATAATTTTATTGTGTGTGTAGCTTGGTAGTTCAAGCATTGGAGATGTATGTACTTGGTGGATCTTGGAATTTAAGTTATGGACTTGTTTGGTGTGAAAATATAATTTCCACTACTATAGTACTATTCATTCAATTTGTTTTCAAATGTTTTTTTTTTTTGTTATTGTAGTATTTTAACCAAGGTACAAAGACCCACTTTTGATAGTTCATGTTTGTTAGTATTTTCTTGGTTTTTTTAGTATTTGGATAGATTTTCAACTCCTATTGTAGTCATAGTTTACAACTTGCAAACTACAACCTTGCCTCAATTGTATTGTATAGTTTATTGTTGGAATATTTTTTACTTAAACATCTTAATAGAATTGTCAATTTTGTTTCCTTAAGTTAATTTTGCTCTTCTAGTTCCCATGAAAGTATTTTTTTCCTAAAGGAACAAAAAAAATTTAGCATATGCCTAAAAAGAAATGTAGAAGCAAATGGTTTGAAAAAGTGATTTTGTTGTTGTGAAAAACCAAATCACAAGTCATAAGTGGGTCTGCCACAAAAGAGGTACAAAGTCCATAATACATACTTGGGGAAAAAAATGAAAAAAAAAGAAGGCTCAATACATATGAAGGTTCCAAAGGATTAAGAACCCATGGCATTGTAGCCATAAAGTGGATCTAGATTCTAGGGGTTTATGCTTTGGGATTTATATATAAGATTCTTAACTTTAACCTTCTAGAGATGAGGTTGCGAGTTCTACTTTAAACGTGTTGCCAAATTTTTTCCCATTGAATGTAAAATTTAAGGTTCGGAAAGGTATGGTTTCTTAAACAAATTCATAAAATAGAACTACATATTCTAAATTTTCATTGAAGACAAGTGAAAGATATGGTAGGTAGGTGCAAGTTGGAGAAAAAGCTAACCCAACATGAAATCTAGTTCAATGTTAATTTTCTTACATGAAAGTATGATATGTTAAGTGAATATTTTTTAATGGACAAACGATTTTACATGTCGCATGACAAGTTAATTTTTTTAAAAATTTAACAATTGATGGGCATAAATGGGTGCAAATTTTAACCTTGGATTGAACAACTACTTTCCATTAATTCTAGTTTTCATTGTTGCCATCCTAGTGCTAAGTGGATATGCAACTCCATAGTTTATGTTATAGTCAAACTACAAATGATGGAAGTTATAAGTTCAACTATGAGCAATCCATTAGATGACATGTGCATTTCATGCAAACTTCAGTATCTAGGTTGTGATAAAACATTGTGTTCATTATGCATTCCCATTTGAAAATTTGTTCCAATAATTGGGTCTTAATATAAATTTGTTGTTAAAGTACAAAAGGAATCAAAGATCATAACTAGTTGGGTCCCAACTTTAACAACTTGCTAATGGAAAGTTGCCTTAACTAGGTCCATTCTTTAATTTAAAAGCCATTGAAATTATATGCATTAAAATCTTGTAATTTTTTTTCATTCGCATATTGAAGTACGGGAACGGTTTTAGGCATAAATTAGTTATTTTTCATTTTTTCGAATTTTTGAAATTTATTTATTACTTGTGCTGAAATTTTATAATTATCATAAAAATTAAGAATATGCAAGTTTTCGATTGTTGACTATCATATTGGAACTAAAGACATTAAAGTTCAAGAACTTAAAAGTGAGCTAGTCTAGACACACTAAATTGTCCTATAAACAAAGCAAGGATGTGTTTACTATTTTTTATAAACATTACCTACCAAAAAATTTAGAATTAAAAAACCAAGTGTCAAAGTTAAAATTTAAAATTTAATTAATTATTTGACAGTTTGTTGCCAAATCCAATCAAGGAGTACAATATTCCTTATGTGTTATACAATTATAATCCAAAATAAGAGATGATAAGAATAAAACCACAAGATGTAAAAGCATAGGAATTTGTTTATAACCAATGTTTTTGTGACTTAAAGGATTTAAAAATGGTTTTGAAAGGATTTGAAAATGACATATTTAATTTCTTTTAATAAAACACACCTTTGCATTTTGTTTTTTTCTGGAAAGTTTTTGCAAACTTGTTGATAAAAAAAAGGCAATTGCAAAAGGCATAAAGGGAAAAAAATGGGGCCCAAGTTGCCACATTATGAGGAAAAAAAATCTTAAGGTCACCAAATTTAGATGTTAGGTCATGCAGGCCACCAAAACAAAGTAAGATTTGGAAAAAAATCCTAGTAATGACATTCGTCATTTTGCACTTTAAAATTCGCGAATTTACGTGGCAAAGCACCTTGTCAAAACATTCGGCATACATTCTTGAAACATTTGCTGGACATCGCGCGCGGCGACAACCTGTGCTGAACGATAACGGTTACTGCCAGACCGTTACCACTAGGAGTCAGGCTGCCACCAATACCTGCCGGCCGCGCCGCCAGTGCAGTGCGGTGTAGCTTGTTGTAGTTGTCCTACTGGGGGTGGTTACTATTCTCTCTCTCAAGTTGGAACTTT
>Ga0209611_10001450_pt1 | contig 40496 bp, 36 predicted proteins | sample S1TSphgellanicum_3_FD_187693 | JGI IMG/M metagenome (GOLD analysis project Ga0209611, IMG submission 187693) | Host-associated microbial communities from peat moss isolated from Minnesota, USA - S1T2_Fc - Sphagnum magellanicum MG (SPAdes) (version 2) | ecosystem: Host-associated > Plants > Peat... | reverse complement strand
ATTGTAATTGTGGTGTTGGCGGCGAGGCGGAGGGGGTTGTGGTGATGGTGGCAACAGCGGTGGTAGTGGGGGTTGTGGTGGTGGTGGTGGCACTAGTGGCGGCAATGGTGGTTGTGGTGGTGGTGGCGGCAGTGGTGGCGGCGGTGGCATCTCTTAAAAATTGTGGACCAACCCTAACTAGGTTTATGGTTGACCATGTGATATAATATGATGTACACATTGAAAGGGTAACTTAGGATGTCCATGTGATTGTCTGCATTGGCTAGATAAATTTTTGGTTTATTTTCCTAGATTTTAGTTTGTGGCACCTATAATTATTAACATTAGTAGATTTTTTGGTTTTTTTATTGACAAATCTAGTAAAAAAATATCCAATTTGGATAGAAGTGAAATAGAGCACTCTATCATTTTGGACAAATCGATTTCAACATGTTTGTTGTGACTAAGGTGACATTTTTTACTAGTAAAATATGAACTATTTGATTGATCATTTTGACTAATTATTTTTATTAGCAAACATTGGACTAATTGATTGGTCATATGTGGGTGGGTAAGTAAGTACATGTATTACATTCAAGTAGGTGGGTGGATTGGTAGGTAGGTGTATTAAATCTAAATAAAGGTAAGTAAATTATAAAATTGCAAATAGGAGGTAGGAGGTAGGTATGTAATAGGCATAAGATGTCCCATTTAACTAGAGAACATTGGTCATCTTGATTACTGATGTCAAACTTTCTTATGTTCAATTTCACTAAATGTCCCCTTTGACCAAAACCCATTGACCAATTTGATTATGGTTGTCCAACTTGATTGAATATGTTGGGAATATGTTGGTCAAAAAATACATGTTTCGAACTTCTAGTCAAAATAGACATATCCATTAGTATAAAAAAAAACCAATTAGTCAACTTGAACCATTTGAAAAACCAAGAATTCTAGTAATGTAGTTTGTTAGGATTTTAAAAATTTTCTAATCCTTCTTTGAGCCCCCAAAAATTTTACTCACAAATATAATCTTTCTATAATTTATTTTTTTGGTAATGCATGAATGTCACATTTTGGGTTAGTTTTGGTTATTTTTAATTTTTTTAATTAATTTTAAATTGAATCTAATCATTTTTTTAAAAATTCAACAAACAATGAAGAACTTGAAATGATCACAGAAACATAAATGAACCCATTCAAACAAATATGTCATGCCCCTACCAGAAGAAATATTTAATGCCCTGGGTCAAGCCAAGGTTTTCAATACTTTGGACTTGAAGTTTAACTACCATCAATTACCATTTAAAGGAGGGTGACAAGGTCAAGATGAAAATTTGGGGAATCAATATAAACAAGAAGGATTGTTTGTACCAATGGAGATGTTTGCCATATTTGGATTAAAATACATTCCCGAGGTCCAAGCATGATTGGGGTACCACATTTGAACTCTAAGGACTCACTCCAAGGATTCCCGAATTCACCTTTTTCTTCATTTTTCCCATGACATTTCTTACATTTGATTGGGTCCAAATTCTTTAAGGTGTACCAAAATCTTATCACATTCTTGCCTTTTTTTTGTCTTTTTTACCTAGTCCTTTTTTATCATGTAAAGACACATTTATGGATGATTATGATTGAATTTAAAATTATAATGGTTTTAAATATAATCCTTTTGAAAAATTTGACAACTTTTGATTCATTATTTTTATATGGGGATCAAAATATGGGGTAAAAAAGGACTGCAACAAGGACTAGGCCCTTTTTGTCATGTGTGGTACACCTTATGAAATTTTCACCCCACCTTTTTTTCTCATGTCAAATCAAATAATTTTGTTCCAAATTTTATATAGGCTTTTAAAATATCTATTTTTTTCACTTATGAAAATGAGAATACTAAAATTTATCCAATGTGGGCCATGTTCTATTAATGGCCCAAAATTCCCAAAAACTTGATTTTTTGAAACTTTTGACATTACAATGGTTATTGTCACATTCCTACATTTTATACAAATTAGCACATAAGGTGTTTGTGGTAAAAATCTTCCAAGCCAAAAAAGTTGTTTAGACATTCCTTAAATGAGTCCTTGAACTTTTTTTTCTCATGGAACAAAGTCCTACGTGGATTTTTTCCAAGGACTTAATAGGAATCTTTAAATTTGTTCAAATTTGACATTATATGCATAAAATAATACCTTTGCAATGTATTTATTTATGAATAAAATCAAAATCTCAATATGAATGTGTCATTAAGTTTCAACTACATGTTTAAATGAAAGGGTCCAATGAATATAAAATACAATAATTTTTCAAGTACCCCAAAAGGTCATGGATCCAATGGTAGAAGGTTTTGGTTTTGGTTCAACCAAATGTTATATTAATTACATCATTGTTTTTAACTTGACCCAAAGAAAACACATGCAACATTTGCAAAAGGTGTTTGATTGATTTAAAAAACATAAAATTAAGTTTCATTAAGCTCATGGTTTGGAGAACCAAAATGTAAACTAAGGTTCAAAGTTGTTCATTTTTTTCATTTTTTGTTCTTTTTCAATATTTTCTTTTATCGTTGTTGCCCAAATTTTATGAAAATGGAAGAAATGTTATGGATTGAAGACATTGTTGAGAACACACAAGCTCCCCCATTTTTGACCAATTCTAAAATTGACATGGCTAGTTTTGTGGATCCTCACCAGGTGGTTGCTAAAAGGAATGCATTTTCAACACTTCCAAGTGCATGAAATGAAGTTGAATCAAAAGGTGAAATAGAAAGTGGAAGGTTGAAGGATCAATTTTCACAAATGGAAGGGAATTTGGATTTTCAAGAGATCCTTAAATTGGTTCCATTCCACAAAAAAAAACATTAAGGAAAGGTAGTTATGGTGAAAGACAAAAATGAAGAAGATGAAAAAGCTGGAAAACGTTGGGTGGATGGTGAACTACTATTGAACTACTATACTTCATTGTTTTAAAAGGAAAAAGGAGCTTGAACTTGCCAAAAATGCAGAAATAAGATAAATTTTGTCTTCATCCTTTAAATTTTTTTCAATTTTGAAATGCTAGTTGTGCATGTCAATATAATTTGATTTCAAATCTAAAATTTGCAACAAGTAAGAGAAAAAAATTACAAAAGATTAGATTTAAATTGGGCCAATTAAGTTTTTAAAAAGTTTTTACCTTACTTCTTACCCTTGCCCTTACCCCCCTTTCCCCCCATTTGCCCTTGTTCAATTTGGCCATTGTGGGGATTGAACTTTCATTTCCTTGGGGGAAGGGAAAGGAACTAACCACCAAGCCATTTTTATTTCAAATGATTTGAAATGGTTTGCATTTGCTTTATCCATCTATTGCATATCTTATGTTAAAATTATAGTGTAAGTTTTCAATTTATATTTCATGGATTTTTACTTCAAATGGTTTGTTTTCTAGAGGTGGATACATGGTTAATGTTCCATACTTGAATGTTAGCTTCCATCCTTGGATTTTCAAGGACTCCAATTGCTTGCATGTGGAAGTTTAATGCAATGTACAAACAATATAAGGATGACAAGATTGTAAACAAAATTTCAAGTAATGATTGTCATGAATGTCCTTTCTATGATGCATTAGATAATTCGTGGCATCGAAGTGGAAATGTGATGAAACATGTGAGCATTTCTGGTAATGAAACTTAAAAAGTTGTAGGCAATCTAGAATCCCAAGCAAATTTTGATAGTGTTTCAAAGGATGAGATTAGTAAGGGGCCAATGGAGAAATCTTTCACCCCAAATGAGGTTAAAAAACCAAAAAAAATACAAAATTTTAATGTATATGAACATTTTTCAACCATAGGTAAAAATAATACAACCATGTTACAACAATTTGTTGAAACCAATGTTTTACTCATAAACATGGATGCCCAAATTGAACATTTCATAAATATATTAGAGGTTACCTAAAATGTGAACTTATGAATCATTCATCACATTCTAACCTAGAATCAAATGTATATGGGAAAATAAGGTTGAATATTTTTTTCAAATTGGATTCAAAGAAGTTTTTTGTTAAAGCCTCATGAGTTGCCATAATTTCTATCAACATCTTCTTGGATTTTTCTTCTTTCTCTTTCCTGTTGGGATTGTTTTTCATGGTTGTCAACACATGATATTTATCTTCACCTTGATGTTCCATGTCTACCATGTCCTCCATGTCATTTCTGTCATTTCCATCCACCATCCTTGGATTTTATGACCTTTTCATTTGTTTGATTACTTTTTCAGCCACCCAAAAAATATTAGTTCCTTTCAAATTCCCAAATGTTGTATTTACTTCGATTTGTGCATCTTTTTGAACCTCCAAAACCTAGTCCATGTGAAAGACATTTGATTTCATAATGCACATGTTGTGTAAACATATGGAAATTGTGACCAAGTCTAGCATGTGGCTTAATGGAATGTCTACTCTCTTTAATAAAATTATAAATCTACCTTTCAACATTCCAAAAATTCTTTCCACTAACACCCTTATTTTATATTGTATAAAATTTTGATGTGTTTTGTAACTTAGTAATCCATCTTTCTCACCTTTGAAGGGAGAATAAAACCATGGCCACATTGGATAAGCATTCTAGTACACACAAAGGAGCCAACGGGATCACTTTATAAAAGGAATGTGAGTTCCCTTTTTAATCATTTTTCACTTTTTCATATCAAATTTTTTTGAATGAAATCTTTTGCAACTTGTTATTAAAAATACATATAGTTGTTCCAATAGATCACATGTTTTGTGTTAATCATTATTGAATAAATATGAATTTTTCAAAGTGTATAAATTTTGCCACATTCTTCATTTCATTTTTAAAATTTATCATAATTTGGAATCATAACAAAATATTCTAATTAATTTAAGTTTTTTTCTTCTTGTATCATAAACTAAAACTTTGTTTTGTATGTCATGCACATTAAATTCCATTTAAATGTGGTAAAGGGAATTTTGAAATTTTGAATTTTTAAAAAATATTTTGAATTATTTCCAATTTTTTTCAATTCCATATCTTTTAAATTGAGAATGTTTTTTGAATGTGAGTAGTAGGTTACTATCATCTAAATTATTTTACCATCAAAATTAATATGTTATTACAATAGTCCTTTACCTAGTCCTTTGTAAAATTAACCACAATCTAACGCACACATGTTCAAGTTCAAATGTCCTTTACTTAAACCAAAAGCCAAAATTTAATTGAATGAATTTTTAATTCAAATTCTTCAACATTCATATTAGTCATTCAACACAACTTGGAATGATTAACATAATTTTAAAATGTCAAAAAAAAACATATGTAAAAAAGTTCATAGTTTTCACCACTATCTAACATGGTTTTTGGCTCTTATATATGTGTACTTGCACCCCAACATCTCCTATCAACTTATAAGGTAAAAATTTGTCTTTCATCACACAACTTCCTACATCTATTTTTTGGAAAAGAACCCAACCATGGATGCTTCCTACCCACCCATAATCATAATCCTAAAAACGACACTTTGCATCTACAACTTTTTGAATCAATGTGGAGTAAATTTTTTTTTGATAATAATATGATTTTGGGTCTACCTTAGGTGCAACAATTGGAATGTGATTACCATCTATTGAACCCAAAAATGATTATGGCTCTTCTGATTTATCAATTTGCTCATGGATTTAATGTTACACATACGGCTGATCGATTCAATGTCGGTGCATCAACAATTAAAAAATATGTTGATATTGTTTATGATGTGCTAATTGACAAAGACAAATTGTTTAATAAATACATCAATATTCCTTCAAGTCAATGCTTGAAAGACATCATTGTTCATTTTGAACATCTTACAGGTATACCTAACATTTGTGGAGTTATAGGTGGAATTCACATTCCTTTGGTGGACCTTCCAAACAAGAAAGTTGCACTTGTTATTGGAAAATAGGGAAAAGTTCCATAATATTGTGTTGTAAGTTGTGTGTGATGCAAACAAAGTCTTTTGGAACATTTGTTTTGGCCAACCTAGAGGGGTACATGATGGTGGGTAGTTTAAAAGGTGTAGCCTATATGCATAATTAAAGTCTCAAGAAAATTTCCAAAAACTAGTTATTATTATTCGAAGTATGAAATGCATTCCATTTTTAATTGGTAATGCAACTTATCCAGTTTGTACCTACTTGCAAAAGAATTGGAAGAATTGTAATCCTGCACATGAGGATAAGATAAAATATGATTCCAACATGAATTTAGGAAAGGTGGTCATAAAAAAATGCATTTGGTTCTTTGAAAAATAAATGGAAATTTTTGAAACATTTTAATTCTAAAGTTAATAAAGCATCACCAATTATAGTTACTTGTTTGTGTACTTCACAACTATTGTGAAATGTGGGGTGTATCAAAACGGAGATTGGCAAATGCAAGAATAAGAGGTGACAACCTAATGGGGTTTGGTGTTTATAGATTGCTTATTGTTAAAGAAAAAGAGTAAGTAAAAGTAGAAGGTGAGAAATTAAAGAGAGTTGTTTTTTAATAATGGGTGATTGATCATCCAATTGTACCATGACAAAAAAATACAATATGAGTTTTGAAATGGCATCCAAGTTTGTATTCCCACAAATGGAAATACAAATCACAATCAATTGTCATTGCTAGTTCTTTCTAATCAATTGCCATTACTACCACTACCATTTTTGGTTTTTGGCTTGAACACATTTGCAAACAAATAACCAACTACAATTGACTTTATGTCATCACTTGTTTTCCATTCTTTCATTTTGCAACATTTAAAATGTGATGAATTTTGTCACTTCCATTTTTTAAATTCAATTTCCTTCACCACATGTGTGAAATTAATGGCATCTGCAATTGTAGATGAACCTATAAACAACCTCCTCTTCTTCTTTAGCTTCTTATTAGGTTTTCCTTTCACATTAAGTAACTTGCATGCCCTAGTTTTAAGGCTATCAAAATTAATTTATGGGGTAGTTCTAACATTTGCATTGTCATCCCCAAACCAAAAAAATTGTTTTTCAGGGTTATTGAGCATCCAAGGTGTTTGGAGATCCTCTTCGTCACTAACATTCACAACCTCAATCTTAAATTTCATCACATGCACACCTTGATCTATGGCATTAAGTATGCCACTTATTTTGGTAACACCAAAAAAAAATGTTGTCAAAACGTTTAAACCATGGCCAATTAAATGGAAGTGCATTAGTTACCTTTGTCTTTTTTTTTCTTTACTATGTAAATCTTTTTCATTTTATTTCACTTGTCGCAAACTTGTTTCCAAGGGTGGTTGCAAGTTAGAGTGGTTCATTTTTTGCATTATAATTTAGTTTTTTATAAAGTGGCGTGCATTTACATGCTATTAATGGACTTTTGAAGTTGAAAAATATGGACTGGTTTATTGTTTGTGCTTCTATATACATGCATTTTTGTGTATGAATTTTATTTGGGATATATTATAGGGACTCAATATATGATATGTTTATAAAAAGAAATATGTGCAAAAAAATTGCTAGAAAAAAATTAACCAAAAAAAAGTTATGGACTTTTGAATGGCTTAAAATGAGCCATATTTTCATAAGTCCATATTATAATCATTTTTGGGTGGATTTCAATTTTTATTTTTTAACATGTACATTAAAAAATTGTTTAGACTGACTTATTTTCATATGGGCTTTTTAGTTCATTAACCACCATGTAATTCCCCACTAAATTAATGATGTCAAAATAGACTACCATTTTAACACTATCATATAGACTTTTAGGGAATGGAGTATTCACCAATAATGAACCACCTTAGAGTGCATACACCCCCAATTCCATCGCACATCATTCGAAAAACTTGCATTCACAACATCTATAAATGATTTCCAATTATTTTCCTTAAATGGCTTGCAATTGTATTCCCAATATTTGGTCTCCACAAGGTCTAACCAGCATAAAAAACTAACATTTATCCATGATCTCCTAGCATGTTCCTCTTTACCTACCACATCTTCTTTGCAAAACCCTAATCCTAAAGCCCTTATTTCTTCCACATCTAGTGCAAGACTATTTTTTTCTCCCCATCAAACAAATAACTTTAAAACCTATTAGGTAGATACTTCCCACACTCATAGGAAAGAAATGTGAAACTATAAAAGATGGATGAATTGCTACAAGAGCTGCTACGAGTGGGCAAGCTCCTGCAAGTGATTGCAAGGAGCATTCATGATGTGGAATGTGCAAGCATTGAGCTCTTCATGCTTTCTAGATTTTTTCGACAATCTTTGGTCTTTGGAATGTATTATCCTTTTTGGACTTTCTGGGCTTTCTATGGGCGCTAATCCTAAACCATTTTTCACAGCCACAGTAAGTTGCACATTTTGTTTTAGTCATAAGGTAAGAAACCATTTTTCCCCCTTGCGCTATTTATCATGCTCACGGTCAAGCTAATGCAACGCCATCGCGAAGCTATCAGGAGGTTCGCTTCCTTGCGATCGTCGCGCTGACAAGCTAACAAAAGGTGTATTAGCCCACTTTGGCCTTGTTATTGTGTCATGGCTAATAATGGTTGCTGTGCTGCTGGCTGTTGGTTCAATCTGGCCCTCCATGGGGGGACCTGTAAAGACAAATTCAAGGCTCTTCTTCTTCATGTATGTTTTCAACAAGAAGCAGCTCAATAGAAGTCTAAGCAACTTAAGTGGGATCCACTTTGAGAGAGTCATCCAGAGCTTATATTCAGTATGCTGGTGGGAGGGGACAACTGGTGATTGTTGATTGGCTAAGCAACCCACCAAAAGTGGGAAACGAAATACAATTCAAGAGAAAGAGAGTCGAATTGCACAGGTACGAATGTTGGTTGTTTAGGTATCCCAGTTCTGGACCCCAGTTCTGAAACAAGTGTCGGTTATGCAAACTGCCCACGTAAGGCACCAATCACAAGGGCGGGCCCAACACCGAAGGGATTAGTACCTTCATTAGTGTGTGATTTAGTATAGATTAGTTATCCACATCTCAACTGTAACAGATGGATAGTTGAGGTATAGTAGATGGATTAGTAAGAAGCGTTATGAGGATGGAGGGGATTAGTTGGGTCATTAAGTGGATAGCTTGACAGAAAAAGATGGTTAGTACCCTAATTAGTATGTGATTAGTGGTGCAAACCTCATGGTAGTGAATGGATGGATGAATTATAGTGGATGGATTAGTAAGAAGCGTTATGAGGAGGGATGGGATTTGTCAGGTCATTCAAGGTGTGTTTACACTTGGTGTTAGGGGCTTTGATGTTGAGTTCCCTAACATCATGCTAGTCATTTAGGACTTAAACCTACTTACCATGAAGATTTTGTGTTAAGCTAACATTCACTTAACATCAAGTTATCACCGATTTAACATTGCATGCCACCTAGGATGCCACCTAGACTTTTATTTTACACCGACTTAACATCCAGTGTGAATGCACCTTAAGTGGAAAGAATTAGAGAAAATATGCAGATAATTTAGTGCCCTAATCAGTATGTGATTAGTGGCGCTCATCTCGACCAACGGTCATGGATGGATAGTTGAATGAAAGCGGATGGATTAGTTGAGAAGCATTATGAGGGGATTAGTGGAGTCAGTAAGTGGGTAGCTTTACAGAAAAAGATAATTAGTACCCTAATTAGTATATAATTAGTGACGCAAATCTGAACGGTCGTGGATGGATAATTGAATTATAGTGGATGGATTAGTAAGATGCGTTATGAGGAGGGAGAGGATTAGTTGGTTGATTCAGTCAAGAACTTTACAGAAATACATAATTAGTAAGTAGGATTAGCGTTAAACGCGTTGTGTGTGTGTGTCTGTGTTTTTGCGAGAGTGTGGGCCGCGCGCAGGTGGAGAAAATTGCGTCGCCGTGGCGTTGCTATTGCTATTGGCGTCGTCGTTGGTGTTTCTGTTTTTGGGGGTGAGAGTGTCTTGTTGCGCAAGCATTTGTCTCTCTTGCGAAAACTCCTGTTTCAAAGGTACAAGGGGGAGGAGCAGCAATAGTGCCGATTAACAATGGCCTCTAACAGAACTGGAGATGGCTCTAAGGCTGTGCGATTCTCGGAGACGGAAGCCAGGGGGGTTGATGAAGAAAGGGGGGGAGGAGGAGGAGGAGGAGGAGGAGGAGGAGGAAAAAGAGAGGGGCAAGAAAGATACGAGCCTCTTCCGGTTATGGGTGGGATCAAGGAGAAGGGGTTCTCCTCTGGTTCCGTATCATCCGCTCCGGTTTCCCTCCCAAATCCCAGTGTTACCGCATTTCCTGTGGCTCGACATCGATCCCAAGGGCCGGTAAAGCTTCTTCTTCATTTGTATGTGTTTCTGTAATCTTCTGTTATTGATGAGATGTTGCTTCCGGCCCCTCCTCCCTCGCACGCTCCCTCTTTGCGACACTCCTACTTCCCATGGGGTGCTTCACATGTGTCTGCGTCTGCGGATTTTTTTGGCTGCATATTTCTCAATTAAAAATGTATTTTGGGGTAAAGCATGGAATGTTTCTCAGTAGATTGGAGAGAGAGAGAGAGTACGTATTCTCGCAGGGTTTATGGTTGCTTCAGTTTTCTCGCTTGGATTAGGGTTTTAGTAGTCGTCAATTGCTGAGTCCTCGAGGTTTATGACTTTTGCAGCATTGGTTACCTGTCAAGAAAGATGAGTCTGTGGTGATGTCCAAAAGCGATGGGGAAGAATTGGGGACAGAAGCACTTTCTGCTTTGGCACAGCCCCTGGTGGGAAAGAAGAAAGCGGTGTTCTCAGCAAGTAGGTGGAAGATGAAGAAGAGCTCTGATTCTGCCCAAGAGATTATTAAGGGAGTTCCAAATGCAGGTGGCACCTTGGACAAGCTACATGAAGTGGTTCCAATTGACACTGAGGCACCTTTGGATTATTATGCAGGTGCACCAGCAGCTCAGGCAAGAAACAATGTAGCTGCCAGTCCAAGTGAGATTGGTCAAAGTCAGGCAGTCCTATCAGGTGGAAAATCTGATGATGCAGAGGCAATTGATGCAGAGAATAGGGCTGCCATTGCTGCCATGTCTGCTGCCGAGGTGGTGGAGGCACAAACAGAATTAATGCAGCGCTTGAAACCAGAAGTGTTGGAAATGCTGAGAAGGAGGGGGCTGAAGAAACTGAGCAACTCGCATGCGGAACATAGCAGAAGTGACCAGTTCTCATTGACTGGAAAAAAACTGGGACATAGTAATGATGCCCAGCCTGTAGAGTCAGTGAAGACTGGAAGCAATGAAACATCTGCTCAGCCTATAGAGTCAGTGAAGACTGGAAGTAATGCAACATCTGCCCAGCCTGTAGAGTCAGTGAAGACGGGAAGCAATGAAACATCTGCCCAGCCTACAGAGTCAGTGAAGACCGGAAGCAATGAAACATCTGTCCTCTCACAGGAGCTTCCTGTAGTAGAACAAAATGTGGGAAGTATTGTAGCAGGCAAGTATTGGACAGAGAGAGTGGAGGCTGTGAGGCTGCATAAGTTTGATCTGGAAGGCAATCTTTTGGGTATTGATCATGCAGGTACACAGATGTCACACAGTAATCTTCTCATATCTTGGCTTTCTTTCCATTCCTTCTGGTTTTGGATGCTTGTCAGTAGACCAATTGAACCAATCTTTTTCTGCTTCTTTATATCTTGCACAACCTCTGATTTTTGTTTGATAACTGTAAGCAGATGACACTTCCTCTGTTGTAACATTGAGTGAGCAAAGCATTGCTGAGCGTGATTATCTGCGATCAGAAGGAAATCCTGCTGCAATAGGCTATAGTCTGAAGGAGGCAACAGATCTTATTCGGAGCACAGTATGTGAGCCCTTGTCATATGTTTGGCTGTGTTATTGTCTTCCTTGCCATCTATCACTAGAATTGCATTAATCCCAAACTGATATGGTCCAATTGTTGTGTGCTTTGCAGTTTCCAGGGCACCGAGTGTTTGCCCTACGGCTGATTGCAGCTGTGCTGAACAAGGCCATCATGGGAATTCAAACCCCAAACCTGAACTCTTCTTCCAGAACTCCAACTGTAGGAGAACACAAAGAAGTGGATTGGCAGGCTGTGTGGGCTTATGCTCTTGGTCCAGAGCCACAGCTAGTCTTAACACTCAGGCATGATCTGCTTCTCACACACTATCACAGTTGCTGGGTATGTATTTGCAGGATAATGATACTGTTTGCTAACTTGGTCCAAGTGCCTTGTGGGTGCAGACTTGCATTGGATGACAAGCATACGACTGTGGTCGTAGCTTGTTCCAAAGCTCTACAGGCAATCCTGAGCTACTCTGCTAATGAGGCCATTTCTGATCTCCATGAGGTTCTCACCATTCCATGGTGTGATTCTGGATCACTAATACATTTCATAGACAATTAGGCAATTTTTTTGCATTTTTGAGAACTTCAACTGGGATATCAAAGAATGAATTGCTAAAAGTCTGCATTCACTTTTGGTGAGTTTGACAGGCATTTTGGCCTGGCAATACATCAGCATTTACGGCACCCATCTTTCGAAGACACACAAAGCCCAGTGAGGGTTTTCTTGGAGGCGGTCATTGGAAGTACAATGTCAAAACACATGAGATGTTTCCGTTCTCAGAAAGGGCCAGTTCCAAAGCAGATGATGATGATGATGATGGGAAAGATACAGTTGGAGATGATGGTACAGTTGCAAGCAAAGATGTTGCTGCTGGTTTTATACGTATGGGCATCCTGCCCAGGATTCGGTTCATTCTTGAGGTCTTTTATTTCCTGCCTTTCTAGTGTTTTAGCAAGTTTCAAAGTAAACAAAATCACTGCTGCATATCATTTGCTCTAGGAATGTCATAGCATTGTTGCAATAATGAACATGTTACAGTTTCAGTTTTTCTGAGTACTGCTTGAAGAATTTGATGCAGGTGGAGAAGATTGCAGGAGCTAATGAGCCACTGCTGAGTGTGGTGATAGCACTTGCATGCCATTCCCCTGCAGCTGCTAATGCGGTCGTGAAGTGTCCCAGGCTGATGGATTCCATCGTCCAGCAATTCTTTCTTATGGATGATGACTTGGATGCTGAGGTTGGTCCTTTGCGTCCTGCTCATACCAAGGCCATCCAACTTCTCAAGGTCTGGCTTTTCTCCCTTAGGGTTTACAAAATTTTGCGGACACTAAAAAGACACTTTTTGGAGACTTAACTGTGCATAGGCTTGGAGTCCTTGTTCTGTTTTTGACAAAGTCATGACTGACGGAATGTGCAGGTATTGCTACAGGCAAGTCGGATGAATTGCATTCGGTTTGCAGAGTCAGGAGCTCTGCAAGTGGCACAATGTGAACTTTACAAACAGGGATACCCAATGCAGTTGCATCGGTTGCATCCAAGGCCTGGTGAGGAATCTTTTGAAGGAGTTCGCTCAACAATAATCGAGTCACTCCGTCTATGGCGAGTGTGCATACACTATCGGATGGGCATTTCCTTATTTTCAGACATTTATCCTGCCTTGTGTTTCTGGCTTGCCCCCCTATCAGCAGAAGAGATTGCCAGCAACAACAAAGAGGATGCATTGTACCTGGCCCAGGAGTCATACATGTTGCTTGAAAGCCTGGCCCAAACTCTTCCAAGGCTGCACTTTCAGGAGGCAAGCATGTCTGATAATGAAACGGAGGAAAGCATTTGTCTCAACTGGACATGGCAGGTAGCTATCCCCTTGGTTGGGACAGCAATCAGGTGGTTGTCAGCTGACCGTGTATCTGCTGTGACTGAACAACTAGTTAGTGCTGCATATGGAGATGAACAATTGTTGACCAGAGAAGATGGCAGTAGGACAAAACTGGTTGGAATGCTGGCATCATTGTTTCATTTTCTTGCCACGGTCAGTGAAAAGATTCTTGGGAATGATAACAAAGAAGGGAGCATTACTAATTCTCCCACACCATGGTTGCCCACCTTCATCCCTCGACTTGGACTCCTTTTAGCATCAAATCAGATCCTTAATTACAGAAGCTGGGCTTCAGAAGCTGCACAATTTGGCAGTGAGAAGAGTACCCTCTTTGCAAGTTTGTGTGCTATCATACGTAGGGGAGATTATGAAATGTCTTTGGCTGCAACTAGCTGCCTGCATGGTCTGGTGCGACTACTGAACATACTGGACCGAGTAATTGGAAGTTCAAAACCAGAGAGTGCTCTACAAACAAATGTGGGTGACAGCTCTGAAGACCAACAAATTTTGTTTCATGGTTTAGTGGCCTCAGGTATTGTTGAGTTGAGAGGCTTGCTTGCCCTTGTGGGTAAGGAAGTGATGATGAATGGTCATATCTTACAATCTTGTGAGGAAAATGGGAGGGGAGGTCCAGCCCCTGGTCTGGGATTGGGCTGGGGTTCTGTCGGAGGAGGAGCTTGGTCCAAAGAGGTTCTTGTTGCCCAGGCTAGTGCCAGGCTTGTGGCAGAGTTACTGGAGGTTTTACCCCCAAGTAGTGGAAGTATTTCTCAGGCTTTTGATCATGAAATGAGAAGAGAGAATTCCTTGACTTCAGACTTGATGTGGAGAATCAGCTGTGGCTTTGGAATTGCTGCAATTTCTGATCCTAAGAATGGTGATTTGGTAGAGAAATCGTACTCAAAATTCCTGCTGCACCCCAATGTGCTGGAGTGCTTGTTCCAAAACATGGAATGCATATTGAAGGGCAGGGACATAGCCAAGGTCAGCAGCAGTTGGATGAAGAAGAACTTAGATTTGAGCTCCAAATTAGACCCTAAACTGGTGCAAAAGCTTCTGTTGAAGAACTTCAGGGAGACGTGGACATCACCAAAGCTGCCGAAACCCTCCAAAAGAAAAGATGATGGAAATCCAAAATTGTCCAAACAGCAAAAATCAGGTCGTGCTCCTTCAATACTTGCAACAGTGTGTGAGGAGGCAGGGAGTGATTCTTGTTATGTAACAAACTCTTTGATGAGAGAGTGGGCAAGGCAGAGGCTGCCATTGCCAACACATTGGTTTCTCAGCCCCATGGCAACCAACATATCTCAGTTTCTTGATGGTTCTGAAGGAGATGTCTTGGCAGGTGGGAAAGTTTCAGTTGTTGTGCAAGAAAAGCTCGAGATGGAGCAGGTTGTGAAAGCTGGTATTTTATGGCTTTTGAGCTTGGAAGCTCTAAATCAGACAAGGGAGGACAGTGAAAGTACCTTCATTGCAACAGTACCATTGATAAGAAAACTGCATGCATTATCAACTGTGTTTGTTCTGGGGGGTGATGTGTTTTTGCATGAAGATGTCCAGGAAATGGTGGGAACTTTGCAAGAGTTCTATGGGCATCAGCTTGATAGCTGGCAAACAAATAAACACACAAAATCTGATGAGTGGAGATCAGACATGGGAATCATGCCTCTGGATTTTGACCACATTGATGGCACCTATTCCACATTTGCAGAAACTTTGTCAGAGCAGTTTGGTGCCTCTTCATATGGTGATTTAGTGTTTGCTCGCCAGGTAGCTATCTATTTGCGGCAGGGTGTGCCTGACTCTGTGCGACTTGCTATATGGCGTGGATTGGCAGATGCACATGTTCTCAAGTTACTTCCTCCTGTGATTCAGTGCTGTGGACAGCAATGGGGTTACCTGTACCCCTTTGAGGTAAATTCACATATCACTTTCAAAGTGAGTCTATGTTGTATGTGGAAGGTTGATTCTCAGAAATCTGACAGTCAGGTAGCAAAGTAATTTTGGGCTGTTGAGTCGCTCATAAAAGTGTTGGCTTTGTCATCTCACATTGCAGAGAAACAACCAGATGGTTGAGGTATATGTGTCTGCATGGACATCAGGAGCATATGATGCTGCAATTGCACAACACTCCATGTCATTTGCATTGGCATTGCATCACATTTTTGGGTATATCTTTGTACAAGGAGATATTGTAAAGGAAAAACTTGCAGTTGATAAGGTGATCAGAACTCTGGTTCGAAGCTCAATGCGAAAGTCGCGGCAGCAGGTAATTATTTGTTGGGAGAATGTCAAGAGGTTCTTCTCTGTTCCTTAGGTTCTCTTTGCTTCCTTCTGTAGAAGGAGATTACTCTTGTGACATATTTTTTCATTGGTGCAGAGTATGTTGAAGCAGCTTCTAGAGTATCAACCTCCCACACCAACAAAGGAAATATCAGAATTGAGCACTGAAGAGCTTGATGAAAGAGTAAGGTTACTGTCAACAGCCTGTAAAGGTGATCTCTCACTTGTGGCTCAAGTAGAACGCTTGTGGCATATGACAACTACAGCAAGATAACAATGCAGAACCAGTTGTAGTATACCTTTGTCTGATGTGTAACCTATGCTGAGTGTAAAAATATCATCTCTTATTCTCATCCAGGTGCAGGGCAGCATTGATACTGCTGCACCACAAAGGGACATAGTGAACAGTTAGAAATGCAGGTGATAAAACATGAATGCAGCTCGCTGTGACTGTGCACCTGGCAGGTCAGAAGTTGCATTTCAAGGATATGGTCAGAAGTTAGTGTACTCAGCCCCTGCAGAGAAGTTTTCAATCACACCCAACTGTTGATATAGCAGCACCTGGTGTCAGAGACAATGTTATTGTGCCGTGTGGTTATGGCAGCAAAATCTTCACCATCTTGGTGCTGCCAAGGCTGTGTCCTGCTGCCCAGAAGTGCACCATGTCTGTACAATCCATGTCCAGAAATCTATGTGGAGGAAATGCAGTGGGTGGTCCTTGAAGAAAGGAGGATGGACTTTAAAAAGTTCTTCAAAACAGAAACAGCTGAGCTTGCAGATTTTGGAATAATTGCTGCTTCTATTCCATCTCTCCCTCATGTCTCTTCCTCGATGGTTCATGGAGGTTATGGGTACCTTATGTGCAAATTCTGAGACTGATTTCCTTTTTCATGGTGATAGATATCTCACTTTTTTCAAGCTGAAAACCATTGCAGCTTGAATCCGACGATGTCTACTTCCCAGCTCTGACTGCACACAAAGAGAAGTTAGACATTTGCTTCAGATTCAGCAACAAATGGTGCACACTTGCAATTCAAGTTCACAAAAGTTTCATTCTCTGTGCCTCAAGATTGCCTCCAAGCTTAACATTTTTTCCCCTTGTGGTTTCCTTTGCACCTACCTATCTGTTGAAGCACCTGAGGAAGGTCAGTCAGGCATGTGAAGAAGTTGTGGCACAAAGCGCTGTCTACTTGCAGACTTTCTGGGATGGTGCTTTCGATGGTGTTTGAGCTTCATGGCCACATCATTAAAAGCATTGCAAGAGTATTTCATTCAGTGTCTTTTGCTGCCACTCTGTCTCCGATTATTCCTCTCTTGCCATTTGTTAAAGAGAAACCAAAACCAGGACTCTGCCGATTTCCTGATCCAAGAAATTCATGTCTCACAGCGTGTTTGCGAAGTCAACGCGCGTGTCTTACGGGCTGGGATTGACGAGAAATTCAATCAGCATGTGTCGTGAGTTTGTAAGAACTGAAAGAACGTGAAAGAACGTGCAGAAAAGAAAGACTCAGCAGACTCCTGAAGACTCTCCAGAGAAAGAGTTGGTTTTGTTTCCATAGTCTTTTTTTCGCTTTCATGGCGTGTGAGACGGTGGCTGGGACGTCTCTCTGCCGCGCATTTGTACTCGCGGTAAAATGTTTGAAAACCCCTTACCAAGTGCAAAGCTTCTTCTACAGAAAAACATCTTCCTGTCTCTCTGCGAAAATGCCATCTTCAAAAGTAGAGCGGTTTCCATTTTGCCTCAAAAAAAATGCGAAGTCCTCCTCGATCACAAAATTGCCTACCTATAACTGGATGTGATCCACCATTGCATCTGTAGACACTTTCAGTCAAGCTATGGCTGTTAGCAACGACCTGCAGAGAGGCGTCATATAGCAACAAGGCTTGTGGACTTTCATGAGCTTTTATCACCTTCTTAGTTACCATTGCAATTCTTTGCTTGAGGGACTCTCGCACTTGTGCAGGTCTTTGCGGTTGCTGTATGGGGTTGGATCTTTGTGAATCGCTCATTGCATGAACTTGATGTGGGAGTAAGGTATGATTGATTTTCTTTCTCAATTTTATGACCCCACATCACTGGAACTGCTGCTCGCATTCTTGCAATCTGCTAGCATGCATGTTGGCAGCTAGATCTGATTTTCTTCTTCCAAGACCCTTGTTGTGCCACTGCCTTTGTTGGTGGAAAAACGTTCTTTGCTGAACTTCCACTTCTGCAGAAATACAGGTGTGTGCCCTCTTTTGGAGGACCCGACAGTAATACCACAAGAATGGGTAGGATTGTGCATCCTTCCAACTCTCTTACTGTTTTGACAAAAAAATTCATTCTTGTGGGCAATAATATATGCAGCTCAAATGAGAATTCATTTCCCCCTCTGCTGTTGTCTGTTTCTTAAGGTTCTGTCATCTTGTGTTGAATTATGCTCTCAAATGCAGATTTCAATAATTTTCACTATGTTTGCAGGTTGAATTCCCATCAGTGTTTGAACCTCCAGGAAAGTATATCACATTAATATTGCCGGCATTCAATGAGAAGACCAGAATCCGTGTTACTTTGGATGATATGTTAAGGTATGTTTCTGCTCCTGGATTGCAGAAATTTTGACCTCCAGTAGTAGCTCACTATCTCCTGCGAACTGAAATTCTTCTGCTCAATGATTTTGCACATTAATGATATTGTGGTGCAGAGTGAATAACCAAGTCAATGCAAACCATACAACTGAGATCAGAATGCTTCAATCGAAAGCTTTAATCTTTGGTTAGGGCAGAATTAAAACTTCATGGTCTGGTGGAACATTTCTGAATGCAGTTATCTTCAGGAGAGAGCCCAAAAAGATGCATCCTTCACTTTTGAGGTGCCTACTTTCTACATGAGATGTATTGGTTTGCAAGGACTAGCTTCGAGTTTGCTGCTACTTCAGGGATCATGGTTGAAGGTCTTGAGTTGCCTTAGTAACAACACACTGATGATGTGTTGTGAGGTGAACTGATTTGTGATAGTAGTTCAGATTAATAATACTTCCAACACACTTGAAGAAACAAGTATTGAATGTGTTTGTGTGGGTGGGTGAAGATTATAATTGTGGATGATGGCAGTACAGACAACACAGTGAAGATTGCAAATGAGTATGTGAGCAAATATGGTGTGGAGGTGTTACGGGTGCTTAAACTGGGTACTAATCAAGGCAAAGGAGCTGCTGTGCGTAAGGTACACATTGGATATGAAGATGCGCACCACAAGTTGTGTTTTCTGGCAAGGAAGCATGTTTGTGTCCCAACAGCTGGAAGCTTGTCACAAAAATTTCACACTGACTTCTTCTGTATTATGCGATGTGTCAAGGGAGGGGAGATAAACTTCTTTCAGGTTCAAAGAACTTAGCTGTCTGTCTGAAGGTCATCACAGGCAGTGTTCAATGCTCAGATGCAAGGCCTCCTGCTTGTTCGAGTCCTTCATCTGTTACTCACATGAGAAAGTATGGATGCAGGGGATGCTGTGCTCCCGGGGTCAGCTACTCTTGATGCTAGACTCTGATGGAGCAACCAAATTTTCTGACCTTGAAAAGCTTGAATATCAGGTGTGCGACCTAAATTCTCTGTGTTCTGCACAAAAGAACTCTTGAACTTTCCAAGATTTCACAATGTAAGTGAAACTTCCTGTAAAATATTGCAGTGCAGAATCCAAAGCCCTATCAATTCCTGACCATGAAAGAAGAGGGAGCTCATTTGCAAGGTTTGACCATTAGAAGAGAGCTTGCCATGATCAAGGTTGCAACCTTGAGTCATGCATGTGTGATGCTTGGTGGATGGTTGGAACAGATGCAAAGGAGCATGATAGACCAAATGGCATCTGTGGTTGATACCCCAATGGCTGTGTGGGGTTCTCGAGCTCATCTAGAGAAGCAAGCCCTAGCCACAGTATGTTTCTCTCAGCTTCTATATCACTTTTAGGTCCATGTAGCTTCATATTCATGTAGGTCACAAGGATAGCTACATTCGATGAGCCCTTCCTCCATCACAATGTGCATCCTTGATGCTTTGTGAAGTGCAGATGATCTCATCCTCAATAGAAGATGACACAGACTGACATTGTCGCTGAACATTTGGATTTGTATGGTGCAGCGCAAGTGGTATCGTAACCTATTGATGAAGGGTTTTCACCTCTTTGTGCGTATGGTTGCTGGTGGGGGTATTCGAGATACTCAGGTCTGACTTACCCACACTTCTCCATTATGATGAATTCTGATGAGATGCATTTTGTCAATGGATTGCATCAGTGCTGATCTCTGTAGAGTGGCAGAGTTCTTAAGAACTGACATCATCACTGATATAGAGAGATTGTCATGCTTTTCATGGCTGATGGACAGTGTGGCTTTAAAATGTTTACCCGTGCTGCTGCCCAGAAACTCTTTCAAAACATGCGACTTACAAGGTAGGCTTCCTGCTCAAGAGTTCAGAGGTGGAGACTTTGAATAGACAAACTCTAATCAGCATATCACATGTTGCATTTGCTGTATTACAAGGGAAGTAATGTCCAAGAAACAAGATGGGACATGCACACTGAACCATCTTCCTTAATTGTGTGTGGCCAGCTTGCCTGCCAGTCTCTTACTTTGAGAAGTGGCCTCCTACAGCTATTTCTTTTGACAGTGAAGGGATGGATTGGGTGCTCTACCTGCAGGTGGTGCTTTGATGTGGAGCTGCTTTATCTATGTAACAGGTTACACTTCCCAGTGCATGAAGTGGCTGTGACATGGACAGAAATCCCAGGCTCTAAAATAAATCTCCTCAGCATTGCTCACATGCTTTTGGAGCTTCTTTTCGTCCACTTAGGCTATGGTCTCCACAATTGGGAAGTTCACACCAGTCTTGTGCAAGCTTGATGGCAAAACAGAGTTCCAGTACCAGCTGCAGCTGCAAGCAGGAACTTTTCAACATAACAAGTCAGTGGACAAGTCAGTGGGCCGATCAACACACATTTTACATCTCTCAAAAACCAATTAACACAAATCAGGTTAAACTTTTGAAGTAATATCAATGCATTGAGTTTGCATGAGATTTCTCTGTTCACCTACACTGCAAATTGCAAGTCTGTATAGGTCTCATCTCTATTTGAAGTATTCAAACCTCTATAGAGAACTCTGGTCCTCCATCCCTTCAAACTCTTGCATCCCTTCATACATAAGTTGCAATTTCAAAGCTATCTGTTAGACACTAATTGGAACTGACATGGCTCTCTGAAGCTACAGATTGGGGGGCTGGTTTCTAGCATGTTTCAATGACAACTCATGACAAATAACAATGAGGTGATAAAACTATCACAACAGAATCTATTTACTCTGATTACCCTGCAAATTGGAACATGTTTGTTGTGACACAAAGAAAAAACACATACATCTAAAAGCAATAGCATGAAAACCAAGACCAACAATTCAAACTGTTGTCAAAAAACTTTGTACCTTATAAATTTGATGTCATCTTACATGATATGAACTGAACAAATACTATGGTGGCATCACCATGTCAATGCAATTAGTGAGCATTTCAGACCAGTATTAAGCACTTGTCTGTTTATTGCTCTTGCTACTGCAAGCTTAATTATCAAAACTGTAAGGAACTAGCTGATTACAGGTAAGTGTAATCAGAATTGCCAATTCTGAAAGCAAGTGATCAATCTATGTTTCTGCGATTGGGGTAACATAGAGGTGTGCCCAGGTTGAGCAACAGCTTTGAAAAGCTTTCATTTAATCACATACTATCATGAAATCATCTGTACAACAGTTTTTACTCCTCATTGGTTGTAAAAGTGAGCACATCAGGAAACATTGAGCTCCAGGGCTGAGCACTAACCAAAGCTCCCAAGTCTCATATTCCCTTGTTGATACATCTTACTTGCACAGCTTGGCACAGACTACCTTAGCAATCGCCAGGCAAGCTGTCAAACCTGGAGACTCAATCCCATACAACTGCACCAGGCCTGGAACTCCATGGCTATCTTCTCCCTTGACATTCCACAATTAAAAAACACCACAAAGCACAATCAAAATGTCAACAACCCACTGGATTTTTGCTCCATACCTAGAAAATCCTGAACATCCTTGTGCATCAAGAACTAAAATATTTTGTACTTTGATAGGGGACCTTTTTAAAACCCAGTAAGTCCTATGTGGGCAGGACATGCATGTGTACCTCGGAACATACTTTTCACTACTTTTGTACTGGGAAGTAAGAATGACCTGTATCAGAAAGTCAGCCGTCAGTTCACCAGAACCAGACAGTTTTGGACGAATTCCTGCATAATCAGGTTGCAACGCACGATCAGGCAATGATGGATAATACTTGCGAATCTCAGAATAAAATTTATCCATTCTTCGAGGCTCCACTGTATAGTCAAACCTGCATATACAAGCAGATGTCATTCAATGAAAATAATTTGTCATCCCCCTCCCTCCCTCCCTTCTCATAAACATACAAATCACTGTTTTTTCCTTCCTTCATTTCTCAGGTATGCTAAACCCACTGTACCAGACATATTTTGGGCTAGTAACAACTGGCAAACATGCCTCAAAACAGCTATCTTCCTCTCCTTATCCCACTCTTCTACTGGCTCAATGACCATAAAGCAACAGCAATCACCATCCTATGAGTAGACTCTTTCTCTCTCTTCTACTTGCTTTATACCAAATCCACACAGGGCCAGACACCACAGAGGCTCTTATCCTTCTCCTCTTGATCTAATACTCCACTTTCAGAGGCATAAAATCTTTGTGCAAATAGTGCTGATGTAACCTTAATATGCTAATTTGATCCAGAGAAGGAAGACATAATAGAAACAAGTAGAGAGATCAGCTTACTGTGTCATGATGGTGATATTATCCCCAAGGTTTGGGAGCCACTCCACATCAGGACCAAACTTGATCTGACCACTAAGATCCATAGTCACATGGCAGCCTAGCCCTCCATCCTCAGGGACTGGGTAAATCAAGTGTGAAAAAGGAGATTTCACTCCTGATAAGCTGAAGTAACAACCCCGTGCATAGTGACTCTTAGGAATTGTGCTTGCAGACAAGCCCTTCAAACTTCTTGCAACTGACTGGGCATGAAGCCCTGTTGAATTTATGACCATATTTGCACACAATACCACTTGTGTGGTTTCTCCTGCACAAAGCATCCAATAGTTCCAAATGTTCGGACTTCTGAATTTTGAATCAGGAAAAGGTCAACAGACATACAATTCAATTCACAAGACAGGTGATCATTTCCTTGAAGCATGAGAAAAGAGAAAATTGATACATATAATTCTAGCCTGAACTCTTCACTTCCAATTCTCTTGTGCTATGACTCTTACTAGCCTTCCACATACAACAGGTTACAATGTGCAATGTATGAAACACTTTAAAAAAAGAAACCAATTATCATGCACATAGAGCTTCAGGGGCTAGTCTTTTTGCAACATTACAAGGGTGGACCTGTGCTTGAAACAAATTTAGATAGCATGCAAAACAGCTTCTTGTATTTGGTCCTTTAGGTTTGCATTGATAGGGGCAACAAACCAGCTGTAAGATCTGCTGTACTGCCAGCATAAATCTCAATGTTCAGGTTGCTGATGGCACCACCAATCATTGAAGTATTAAAAGCAAAACTGGCTCCATGCTCTTCTGCATCTGCCTGCCAAACCAGCAATTCCCTGTATCTGTCAATAAGCAACCTTGAAACAAACGAAAGTGGATCCTACCCATTGTTCTTAGATTGCAAGCACCAGTAAATACTCTCACGAGTGTTGAGAAATCTCCATACTGGTGATTAAAGGTGATCAGAACCAGGTGAAAATTCCACTTAATTCAAAAAGAAACTCCAGATAAGGACTAAGAAACAGGGAAGAAGAAAAACATTGAAGGAAAGGACTAGTTTGAAATGAACTATAAAACTAGCAGTATACACAGCAGTGGCAGTCTCATACTTGTTCATTGACCATAAACAGTAAAATGCTGTGATAGCAACTTTTCTATCACAACTTGCTTAATAACTTCATCAGCTCCCTACAGTGGGTATTGGCCCATGTAACCACTAGCCTGTACACTGAGTCTCTGTCACAAATCCAGAAGTAACCAGAAAGATGAAGCCATGATACTGGCTGGCACCCTGTTCAAAGGGAAAGACAGAAGGAAACTATCAAATAACAAAAGAGGAGGAGGCACATAAAGGAAGAAAGACCAGAATTATGGCAGACAAAAGGGAGAAGACAAACAAAGACAAATTGGGCTTAAAAACACTCTTCACTTTACAAGACTCTGTACAAAATCATTTGAAAAACGCTGAGGACTGAAAGTCCAAAAATATATATCTCTTTTATTGAGCAAACCTCTGGTCCTCTTTCAGACAATATTAAGAGGGTGGCCTTTATTCTTCTGAAGGACAATGGGGCTGACCCATCTGAGAACTGAAGAAAACCTTAGAATATATATATCTTTCATAAGAATAGAGAAATCTCCACTCTCACGATGAAGAAGAAACAGCAAGGCTAACACTTCCTCAGGAAGCCACAGAAAGAACCAAACAAGGGGAGACAAAAAACAAACAAAAAACGAAAACACACACCAGTATGAACAAAAGTGCCAGTTTCACACCTGTTCAGGGACCATCAACAGTAGTATGTATGATAGTGACTTAACTATCACGACTTCCCCACTGACTTCAAAACCTTAGAACTACAAAGCCTCAAGAACCTATAGAACTCACTATTCATAATGCTTAGCAGTAATAGAGGTATTGGAAATGAACATAAGGCATACATATCATGTCCATACCTGCATACTCTGGTTGAGTACTTTTATCGAAAATATCACATGAAAGACCCCTAGGACTTTGGTACTTGGCTTCTAAATCCAAGAAATTACAAGAGAGAGGTTTTATCAGCCCAATCTCAAAAGATTTAGAAGTTTGATCACATTCACTGCTCCTATAGAGGCATTGAGAATCCAACTACTATTTCAAAAGGAACATGAGCCTTTCAGATCTTTCACTCCCAAAGATCATTAACTACAGGTAGTATAGCTTTGTAGAAAGAACCAAGCCACTTTGACATATCAGTGAGAGAAGTTGAACTGGCTGCACAGATAAAGCTTGGTTTAAGTGGGTTCTTATGGAACTTTGAAACAGCACAAAGAAAAGGAAGACATATGCCACACTTTTCACCACTAGAATAATGAGCCTTATTAAAAGAACGACAAAGTTCTAGGATCTCTGACTCTGCTAGATTCGAAACCTCATGCTAGCTACTAGAGAATGAAGCTCAAAGAAAACTGACAAAATGTAGTGCTTCTTACAGACAAAAAAATTAAACTGTTACTATACATATCCAAGCACCAAAAAAACCAAGAGGAGATTGAGATATTTGAGAGAGGGAGAGGGAGAGGAAATTGGTAATCACCTGCAGAGCAAGCATAAAAGAATGACTGTCCAATATCCCAGAGGAAGGAGACCACAAAGCTTTCACACACTGCAATTGAGGTTCCATCTCCTGAGCTTCAGATGCTTCTATTAGGCGCAAATCTGTTACACCATTGTCTTTTCCAACTTTAGCCAGCTTTTCCAAGACAGGCACCTGCTGAGATTGAGTTGCCACAATCAACTTGCCAGCTCTCTTGTATGGAACCCCATGTGCCTCACAGTAACTGTACATGGCTTTTCTCCCTTCCACACACAACTTTGCCTGCAAAAATCCATCACCAAATGTCGATAACTATGTGCTCTGAAAGAAATTCAGATAAAGCATCTCATGCAACTCAGTTTCCTTCACAAATTGACATCAACTACTCCCTTGTGTTCTGAAAAGGGTGTGTTACAGTAAGCAAGCAAGAAATTGCAGACAAAGAAGGAACTGGCACCTGAATGGCTGCATCCCAACCTTAAGAGAACCTGGAGGGTAATAAATCCCAGCATGTATGACTTCACTGTTGCGAGAGCTGATTCCAGTCCCAATGTCAGTGTCAGCTTCTATTACCCATACTTCTCTTCCCACCATTGCCAACTCTCTAGCAATAGCAAGCCCCACAACTCCTGCACCTATAACCACACACTCCACTCTTTCCCTGCTCACTGTTGGAGCCTTAGTTGATTGAAATCTCATGAACCTCTGAACATCTGTTGTGCTTGATTGACTGAGCTTCTGAAGACACCCACACCCAACATGTGACAGTTTACCAAATCTGTATATAGGAAGAGGATCAATAGCCCAGTTTGTGAAATCTCTTGGAAACTCCTCCACCACCACTAGTGTTATCATGCCAAGAGAGAGATTTGTAGGTTTCAGTTTCCATGTCCCCAAGAGACTCAGGAATATCTTGTAACTGTAGTCATGATTTCACTCAAGGAAGCATGCATACACCACTACAACATCTGTGTGTTTGAGCACCACCTATGTCAAGCAACAGATTGTTCCCTCTTGGCCATTTCCTCACAGCAACTCAGGGAAGAGTTTTCTCAAGACCATGATGGAAATTGATCAAAACTGTTTGATACTAGGACAATCAAAGAGAGAGATGTATGGTTCCAGAACTACAAGATTGCTGCCCAGAATATAACAGTTTCATGACTAAAATATATTCAATGTGCTGGAACAACTCCCAGTCATTGAAAACACCATAGGAGCTACTGCACATTTTTTTGTCACAAGCTGAAGAATCATGAAGCAATTGCAAGCAGAGGAGAGGTGCTTGAGAGATTCAATCTTCTAAGCAATACATTGATGGCATTTTGAACACAGCAGTTCTGTCACCAACATGTCATGGTAATTTTTTTGTTTTCCTGACCTGCTTTTTGTTGCAACACGCTTCATCTCTCAAAGCTTGTTGTAGCAAAGAAGTCCGACTTCCAAAAGCCGGCGCACGCATTCGGAACGATTCTGGCTTGGTCGCAGTCATCAAGTGGGAGCAACTCGCTAAGCTTGTGGTACTCATATTACGGACGGTCCCATATGGTGAAAGTCGAGAACTAGTGCACATGCCGGGCCATGAACTCTGCATTGTTTTGTTAGTGGTCGAGCCTGCTGATGCTCCTTGTACTGCGATTCCACGTAATCGCCGCACCTTCAAGAAGTCCCATGAAGACCTCCTCCCCTTGCTCATCAACCCACGAAATCCCATCGCGATCTTCCGACCTTCAAACTTCAAGATTAGAGCGCCGCACACAGTTTACAGCAGCAAAAACAGCGCCACGTTCAGAAGACTGGTACCTATCTGCTCGTAAAATTGGGAGTTTTATGGGCCTCCTACATTTCAGAGTTTCTTCTGTGATGCTCTTCGTCTGTCGTCATCGTGCAGACTGGGATCTCTCTTCTGCTGTCTTCCACCATCGTCAAGATCTTCTTCCCCGGAGTGGCTCCTTCCTTTGACATCAACCTCTATATGGAACCGTCTTCCGGTCGTCGTTTTCATCCGCTGAAGGCGACCAAGTGCGAGAAGAAAAGAAATAGGGCCTTTGTCGATCACTTTCTTCCTCTGTCGCGCTTTCTTGATTAGTTTTCAATGCCGATGAAGAAGATGGCGGAATCATCAGTCGGAAGATCCTTGGAGATGATGTCAAAGCATTTGCTTTTGTGCTTCTGTCGCTCATTCTTGGACCAGTCAAAGCATTGTCCCTTCTTCTTCTTCTTCTTCTTCGTGGCACCATTCTCGCGTTGGCTCAAGGGTCTTAGTCGAGACCATGATAGAAAGATGCGAAAGGAAGAGCTGGAAGATGCTAGGATTTTGTCTAGGATCTGAGCGTGTAACATGATAGTCACAGCGCTGAAATTGGTCAATAGAGCGTGAAGGGAGAGGGAGATGTGAGAGTTTTGAAATGATCCATACGACGACCAAGCAAGTGAAGCATGAGAGGAGGAGGGACTATTTGGAGAGAGATACAGAGTCTCTGTGTGTGTGCATTTGAAGATGAAGCTGACTTGAGGTATGGGCAGGCGGTGGAATTTGTCCGATACAAAGTGCAGAGTCTTGGAATTTTGTACGTGTGCTCAGCAGCAGCAAAGCACTTATCAGGAACTGTGCAGAATTTGGACAGGTAACAAGGATGTTTGACAGAAATTATTGACCCATCGAATCCAGCTCTTTGTCCTCAGCAGTTCATGTCAATTTTCTTCTCGCATGTATGTCTGTATATGACATTGCTTCTTGCATCCACAGTTTCTCTCCAGCCCCAGATCAATCCCTGTTTCCCTTGTTCAATTCAGAAATTCAGCTTTCTCTGCACTTCAAGAAAGGACTGCTTGTCTTGATGCATTCCTCACAGTTTGAAAGTATGTCTACATGCTATCTTAGATTCAAAGGCACTATTTTAGAGGGTTTCAAGTTATTCTGAACTCTGGCTATTCTGATTAGAGTTGCAAGCAATATAGTCTTTGCAATTGGCTCAAGGGTGGGGATTGCTAGTTTTCACATTTTTCTTTTTCCTACACCAGTAAATAACACACATCTACAGTCAGCATATCCTCACAAGATACTCTTCTACGTCTTTCATGTGCCTTGATTTTCTTGAACTTAGATCTTGTTTTCAATTGCCTTGTGAACAGATCAAATAATTGATGGAGACATCTAGCATGGATGTGCTAGACAGGGCTGGTGGGGAACAGTGCAGACATGTTGTCAATCTACTTCCTGAAGGTAAATCATTGAGACCATATCATTTTCTCTATAGAAAATAAAATTTTGATCATCTCACATTATGTAGAAACATAACTAAAGACATTAGTGGGTGTCAAACCTATTCTTATGTCCTTGAAATCATCACTTATTATGATCAATGCTAATTTGAAAGGAACCAATGAGATGAGATCATCCTCCATTTAGCTTCGATGCCCTTTCTACACATAAACTGCTTATCTTATTGCTTATGTCAAAAAAAAGGTGTAATGAGAGATAAGTGTAAGAAGACCCTCCAAGAGACTAATGCAAATCTAAAACACGACCTCACTGAGGTCTTTTTTTGGATCAGCACTAATCTCATCAGCAAATGTTCTAGGCCAACCACATGTACACCTAGCAATCAGTCTTATTTGCACTAATGCCATTAGCGCTAATCTCTGTTGAGATAAGCACAGGTTTGACACCCACTATTACTACAAATTGACAATGTTTTTCAATATGATAGATATATATTGTAGTGATAAATTAAAAGAACAGAAGATACTAAGTCAATGGTGATGCAGAGCATTATATAACTCTAGTATTTTAGGGTGTTATACATCTCATATTAACCATTGAATGATTAGAACTTTGGACTTTGAGATGATAATTGTGAAAACTTGCTGTTGTAAGTTTCACTAATCATTGACACCTCATGCTTTTGCAACATTGTTTTATCAAATGATACCTGGAGTTGTTGTTACTCTCTGAGCTCCCAGTGTCCTTTGGATATTTGGTATTCTGGCTGTTGAGTGCTAGACAATATCATGACTCAGTCTTCCCCTTGCTTCTGGAAATGCAACAGAAACTCAGGATGTAAGAACTTTTCTGATGGTTTGCCCAGATTTTGGGCAAGCTGTTATATATCCTTATCTACACCCACTGTCAGGAGCTGATGAGTCATGGGTAGTCATGGCAGCTCATCACTGCTATTTGCAATGAAGGTGATGGTCTGACACTTTATGAGTGACTCTCTTAAGGCTATGACTGCACTGATTGTTGTTGTACTTCATTTGTGGTTGTGGAAATCTCTCTGCAGTTTCATAGATATGGTATATCAGCATGTAGGTACTTGCAGTGACTGTATGTCTCTTTCTCTTTACTTGATCCAAAGAAATGCCTCAATGTAAGGCATATGCTTTGTGTTCTGGCTAAAGAAACAAATTGCCAGATTACCTACATTACTTCACTTGACGAAGGAAATGAGCATTGTGGGATTGCTGTGCAGATTCTATTATACTGCAATTTTCCAGATTTATTGCTTGCCCAAACATACTACATGTCTGCAAAAGCTCTATTGGGCACCTTTACACTGGATTGAAGAGTCAACCACAGGTTTATGCCTATTTCCTCGTACAACACAATACTCTCTGCAATCAATTTCAATGTCACTACTGTGTAGGTTCCCCTCTTTAAAGCATGTGTATGGTAATCCCACAACTCACAAGTCATCATCCCTTCATGCAGATGGGGCAGACTGTGTATTCAGTGAGTTTACAGCCTTAACATCTGGCAACACCTTCATACAACTCCATGGTCATGGTCTTAATCCAGCTGTTCTCTATCCAGCTGTGGATATTTTACCAATTCTAGTCTCCTGCAGAACCATTCTCTCCAAACATAAGGTCATATCCACAGTTGAACGTCCTTCCAATGGGTAAGCTACTTCTGCATTTGCACCATGATTGTCTACTTTTGCATTGTTCATGACTTCCGGAACATAGCACATTGCATCAGTTCATACAGCATGCCTAATGGACTAGTTAGATAGTATCAATCTGAACTCAGAATTGTGCTTACTGTCATTAGAATCCCAGGTGCATTTTTCTGTCCATTTACTGATTTGAGAAGAATGTATGCCTAGTGATTCTGCTTTCTCATCTCTCTTGAGAAATCAAGAGAATGCTTCACAGGAGACAAGCATACCTGGGCAGAATGTTAGGTTGGTGGCTGCAGAGAAGTGTGTCATGGCATGTAATACCAGGCAACCTAAGCATGCCATCACTGGATTTCTGCATCAACCAATGGCAGAAAGCTTTGCATCTGCTATGATAATGTTGTTGCAGGATCCTCACAAGGCATGAATGATGGAGAAGATTGCCAGATGGCATGTACAGGAAAATTTCTCTTGGAAAGTTTTTTGGTGCCTGGCTAAACACTATTATTCATGAACTTTTTGGGATCAACTGAAGGTTTGTGAAATGGAGAGTTCACTTAGTCACAGATTTTTCTGGTAAGAGGGTATGTAGTAGGACTATGAACTATAACAGTAGCATCTTTTATTCACAAAGTTCTGAGCACACATCCATATTTCATTGGATTTCATGCTTCTATGTACCTCACAATGGCTTCTGTAGATCCACCATCTCTGTGGGAGTCTTTTAACATGAGTGTGTAAAGAGCTATCCTGTGCTATTTTGCATCATTCTCAGTCCATCAGTTTCTCCTTCCATGTGTGTAGGTTTGACTTTGCAAAAAGGGATAGGTGAAGAGTTATTCAGATTTGGAACACCACTTTCTGTGTTGATGTATTTGCAAATACTGAGATTGCTCTCTCCATCTGTATGTGTTGCACTGCCACATCCGTATTCATTGTCATTGTCCAAATTGATGACAATCTATGATTAGCTGCAACATCAAAAATGTTTCCTCTTCTCATTTGCATCACTGAGAATTTTACAGCATGAACCAGCAAAACTTCATGTTTGAACTCATAAATCTTCAAATTTCTGAACTGATGTGTAAAGAAAGAGATGGACTGAACATTCAACTGTGGATGTGACCTCAATGTTTGGAGAGAATTAGTTTGATGACTACTAAAATCAGTTGTCAATTAGGGTCATATGTAACTTCAAATTTTCTTCATTTCTCTTCCTTTGATTGATATGGATATCTTGGTTTTCAAAACAGCCATCCACCATGTAGGAAATATCATGGGCTCTAAAGGCACCCTCCAACTACACTAGAAATATCCTGCGAAGGCCTTCACATAAATGAGTTGACTTGTCCCATAACCTGATGCAATTGGAAGGCTGCAATTGATGCAACTCTCAACTTTCACTAATCATATTTCTTTTTATTGAAAATGAATAATACCATTAAATTTATAGAATGTGTCTTTGGAATTGAATTACATACTTTTCATAAAAACTCATTTGCAATATGTCATACTACATTAAAGTCATCAAGTGCTATGTACCCCACACTATACCTCTAATATGTTAATAATTCCTATCCTCAAACTAATGTATTTTTTCTAATTTTGAGTTGTGAGACTCATAAACATGATGGCACAAAAGATTTCCTTGAAAATAGACAAAATCTCTACACATGCTTCATCTAATTCAAAATTGTACAATTCACAAGCCTTTAGCCAGTAAAGATCTTCTCAGCATGTCTTATATGCATTCCTGTTGGACAAGACTTATTGGTTGACACACCTTCTAATTCTAACAATACACACCTTATAGAGAGGGAATCACTTTAACAGTGAAGGATGATGATGCTTAGCCTCTGCACATTTTTGCTTGAAATGGAGGTTGGCAATCTTTTTTCACCATTGTTCCTACAAAAAGTCCTCAAAACTCAAAAAATACAAAATTTTCTTCATTAGCAAACAGTAGACAGGCTGACAATACAGAGCGGCAGTATTTTAGGTGGAAATGATCCCAAATGAGCAAAACACTTCAAATAAACCAACAGAACTCCTGTTCCTCAAGCCTTCATTCCAAACCCTTTAGCGAAACAACAAGAGATCCAGAAACAGTTGAGCATTAAATTACAAATAATCTTTGGATTCATTTATGCCAACAAGGGTCCAGAGATAAGACAAATTACACCCAATATTCATGCCACCCAGCTTTCCACCATGGTTAGAATCAAAATCCGATACCAGCTTCAGTCATACACATGACTTCAAATAATCCAACGTTCCAAGAATGTATTCTAAACCACAAATAAATGCTGAACAAGCAGCATACTGGAGCAATTCCACAGAAACACGAAATAGAAACTATAATCCTCCCTCAATCCCACTTTCCTACAAGTCAGAGTATCTCTATACTAAACAAACCTCACTTGTTTTGTTTCAGATCTATGGAGACGGGAGGATCCATGTGAATAAAATTGCCTCAATCAGTTTTTAGCTGTTCAGGAGTTCCAGTGACAGAACTCCTCTTAGCACCTTTCTTGCTATAGAATTTGAGCAATCCCACCCATAGTTTGTAAACCCACACCACACTCCCAAAGATTCCAATTGCTACCTTGACCATCCAACAGTATGCCAGCCATCGGGGTACAACCGCATCTGCCTGACCAGTCAGATAAAATGCCCCAAGTTTCCAAGTCAAGTAGGGTCCAAAGATTCCTCTAACAACAGTGAAATATAAGGTGAAAAATGGTGATAAATTTGTGTATATCTTCTTTGCTGTTGGTGATTCCCCCCGGGCCATTCGAGCCAGAGTCCAGATATTCTGCACTGGGCTTGTCAATTCCCCTGCAGCTATTAGATACATGACTGAAAAAGCTCCATGGTGGGTGAAATAGTGGCATGAAAACATGTAGGTCAATGTGGCAAAGTGATGCACAATGAAGAGGTAGTCATCAGAGGCAGTAACAAAGTAGTAGATCAAATCCACAATGAAATAAGCCATCGAAAACTCCATGATACCATTTTGGAAGTGAGTATTCGGAGCATCCAGTTGGCGGTCATTTCCCCCAAAGATTTCATAGCATGCAAGAACTGCTGCTACTGATCCATGGACCATTGATATTCCACAGCTAGCTGCTTCATAGCGTGCCCGCCCTTTCCAAACTTTGTTGAACACATTGAAGTAACCATAAAGATACACAACTGCAAACATTAAAATTGAACTGAACAGAATCCAGTTCTCTGCCAAAAACCCCATTCGAAACCAAACCTTCTTCAGCTGTTCAGAATAGCACCACCAGTTTGTACTCTCCTCTCTGAATTGCTGAGGACTATTCTTCAACAAAAGACATGGTATCCAAAAATGCTAGGTGGGACTTTCAGGGTTACAGGAAAAATGGCTCTTTGATGATCCTTGTTGGCAGAAACCCCATTCAAAACCAAATCTTCTTCAGCTGTTCAGAATAGCACCAGTTTGTACTCTCCTTGTTGAATTGCTGAGAACTATTCTTCAAGAAAAGATATGGTATCCACAAATGCTTCGTGGGACTTTTAGGGCTACAGGAAAAATTGCTCTTTGATGATCCTTGTTGGCAGAATCATGGCCAATGAAAATGCTCACGGATAGATCCTCCCATCAAATATAAGCTTCAACATATTATCTTCAACCGGATGAGACTTTCCCTGCGTTGTGCACACCCACCAAGTGAAAATGTTCAGAACAAGGCTCAAACAACCTTTACAAAAGTGTGCACAACCATCAAGTGAATGTTCAGAAATGGGTTTCAAAAAACCTTACAACTCTATACACAACCTTCACGTGAATGTTTAGAATAGGTGTAGGTCTCAAACAAATCTTACAAACTTTCACACCGTCCCAAACCCTAAAGACAAAACAAATATTCATGTAAGGTTCCGAGACGCAAATCTCAAACCCTGGGAGTCCAGCCTTCTCACAAAACCCCACGAATGTGCAGGCTGTTGTTGCATCAAGCTAATCATCGAGAAATACAGGCTAACAAAATTCCAGTTCAAAAAGCCTAACATCAATACTTTGGAGAAGAGAAAGAAAACCCTATACTTGCTCCAGAAGAGAGAACTTACAAAAGAATACACACAATTCTCAACACCAGGATCCCCAAAGAACCATAGACCTAGGTAATCGTTTCGCTTGCAGGTTGCACGTTGCATGCGCGTTCTTCTCTCGTCTTCTTCGCCTCTGTTCTCTTCTGTCTCTGTCTGTGTTCAGAATATGTGTGCGATGGCCTCCATCTTGGTACTCAGGGGCATATTCCAAGTGAACATTCCACGGTTCGGGAATGTACTATTTTCTGGATATTTGCTTCTCTGCATCTGTAAACGGAAATCAGGTGTTAAAGAAAGGGAAGGACAAGTTCCAAGTTCAGAGGCGGCGTTGTGGTGTGTAGGGTTAATGGCTGAGGACGAGGCATTACCAGAAGGAGACACAGGTGAAGGCGTTCCTTCCTTCTCAAACAGTCCCACAAATAGATAATAATGGTGGTAGAACCCGGCCTTGGAAAACGGGGAAAAAAACCCACTTAAAAACAAAAAGATCCCACCATGCAACAAAAATAGCCCACCTGAAAAACAAAACAAAATAATCCCCCTCTTTGCAGAGCATAGAAAATTTCACTTTTGTATGGACTCTTCTGCCCTTTGTCACTAGAGATTTTTCCCTTCGTCTTTAGGTTCTCTGAGCTACTGTCCTTGGTGCCATTCCCTCAAACAACAACCAAAAAAAAAAAAAAAAACAAAAAGACCCCTTCAAAGAATTGTGGTGTAAATGGAGGGTGCATGAGGGCGCATGTTATAGTGCACAATTATTCCTCTACCCCATGAGCAGGTGTTTTGTTTTCACAACAGGCTTTATGAAATATATAGAGCCCTAATCTCTCCCTGCCCCCATCTCTGAAGGTTGCATTGATTTTTTCACTGCATAAAGCCAATGGGTAAGAGCTTTATCAAGTTCGGGCTTGAGCTTGACTCTTGCCTCACACACCCTTATTTCAAGGTTCAGACCAATCAAAATTTATCACCGGTAAGCGCCCCTCTTCCCCCCCTCCCTTTTGGGCTTCCTACACAATATAATCCCCCAGCTGACCTGCCCTTCCTAAGGAAAATGACTGACCTAATTTGAATTTGTCAACCTAGAATCACACCATAGTTTTTGTAAGATGCCTGTAGCAAGGAGGAACAATGTGAGGTAAAGAGCAGCTCCACCCATGCTCAGTGCGTATGTGGTCTTGCCACTGTATTTCTCACATCCAAGATTGGTGATTGATGTTTTCCCAACCTCACCAATAAAATTGAAACTACGAGGACTGACAAAAGTAGGAGACTACTAAAGAAACTCACCTGGACCAATCAATCCATCTAGCCCTGCAACAGCAGGTGTTAGGTTTTGTTGCGCCTTTTGTGAGCATCAGCATCCTCTGCAAAAATGGTGGACCAAAAGCATTTTGCTGAGCCAAACCCGCATGTGTGACTTTTCTTCATCCAAAATTTGTTGTACAGGTACACGAATGGAGTTGCTCTAACTACGAACATAAAAGAAAACTTAGGTCAGCCTTCTACATCCTGTCAAATGGGCAAGGGTGAAACCATTCAACTATGTTAGGGACTGGGATAGGGCCCCAGTGAACCAGCACCCACCAGCACACCATCCACTGGATGCCCATTATTACGCAGTTCCACATGAACCTCAACTGAGTTAATATTTGATTTAACCAATTCCGTAAGAAATAAGTCTCATATATAGTTAGATAGGTAGGAAGATAGGTAACAACTAGGTAAGTAGATGGTTTATACTTATGTAAGGGCTGCTTTTACTACCTACTAACTAACGACCCACTTGTGGGCTGTTAGTAGGCAGGTAATAAAAAACAGCACTGAGCTAAGCACCATGGTGAGCTAGGCAACCGGAACCCAATGGAAAACTGTTTCCTGACCACTTACCATCCATCCTTCATGGTGGCGCTGGTGGGTGTTGGTTCACTGTGCCCTTGGGGTAGCGGATTCAACAATTTCAAATGAATTCAATAGACATTTTGGCACCACTATCATGATTGTAACTGGAAGATTATGTCATATAATTTGATCAACAAAATGACATAATCTCCAACTCCATACCTTAATAATATAATACTTATAATATGATACAGGCTGAAAGTTCAATGGCCACTTCTAGCTGTCACTCTAGCCCTTGAGTGATGCATATTGTACTACCTAACTGGATTCACTGGCAATTTTTATTTTTTTTAATTGTCAATTTTTCAAGAAACTCACTGTCTCAAGCGTCAAAGTTTTGAAAATCTGAGCTGCTCAGTGTTAAAAGTTTTGGAAACCTAAAGGTTATATTGGAACTTTTGTGTTTCTATGTTTAGATTGAATACTTCTATAATGAGGGAGTCTTCAAAGTTTCAGAATCTTTTTTTTGTGATGGGATGATGAAAGCGGCTCACTATTAATAAAAAAATTCTGAACTTGAAAGGCATCTTCAACTAGGGTACATAGGTCAGTACCTGAACACAGAAGGCACCAAAGAAGAAAGGTGTGGGGTCATTCTTTTGGATCATGGGGATGTAAAGATAAGTTGTTCCCTTTCTCTGGGTGCACCCACAGGCATTTGAATCAAGCCATTTGGTTGAGACGCGACAAAAGTTATGCCATCCCAAAGGAGAAGGGGTCCACTAGCTTCTTTTTTAAAAAGCATTTTAAACAAACATGTGTCATCCTGATGACCACACACATTTCAACTTATGAAAGAACTATCGATGTTCAAAAATTGGATGAAAGAAAATTTGTTGCAAAATTTATGCCAAAATGTTCATTTTACAAAATCAGCCTAGATGAATAATGCTCAAAAAAGGTTGAAAAATCGATGATCATACACAAACCCTTCTTTGTGTAATTCTAAATTCTAAGTGGCACCAAATTAAAACCCCCAAGGGTTCTAGGTTTGGTGCTCTTACATTTGCACCAACAACAATTTACTAAGCTTCCTAATTTAATCCTTCCATCTTTGGTGTGCAAGCACATTCATTGGTTGCAAATGTTCATGCTTGCTTACAAGATGTCAGAGTTCATCACAATTTAAACTTAGTTCCTTCAATGTTGTATTTGTCAGGTCATCCTCTTCCTTCTTTCACTAAAATTATCCCCTTGTGAATGTTGATACGATAAGTTTTCTAATCAAGCTTTTGAAATCCTTCACTTAGTTTCTTTTAGTGTTCTAATATTCATCATCATTAAATTTGGCTACGTATGTTTTCTTTTTGTTAGTTCAATCTTTTCCTTCATCTACTTACCTCACACCCCTCCTTTTTCATGTTAATCTTTAGTTACATCTTGCACATTCTTAAACTCCATCTTTGGGATTCTTTTGATATTTTAATGTTCCTTGTTTGTTTGACTTTTTTTTTGTCCATTTTTCTTTCGTCTTGCTCCTTGCAGGACCTTAAGCCCCCTTTTGATCTATCCCTATAGAACTTCACACCTCATCTTTGTCTTATTCATCTTGATCATCATATTCATCTTCTCTCAAACCTCGAAATTGAAACCCTTGTCCCTAATGATGTTCATTTTTGGATCTGACCTCCCCCTTTACAATTTTTTTTAATAATTAATATTGAACTATGTAATTACACATTCATTAATGTGTTTTAGGTAAATAACTAGTTAACCAACTAGTAATTTATCATAGGCATGTAAATGGCCTACCTTAGCCTATATAACTAAATTACTTAATGGTATGTGCAAATCTACAACAACATTTCTCTTTGTTTGCATTGTCATCTTTGCCCCCACCCTAGCCATTTTTTCATTTTCTAATGTAAAACCAAGGTTTACATCTCTATACAAAAAAAATTGCCTTCACAAACCTATTACAAACTCCTAATGAAACTTATTCCTTACCTTTCATATTGGTAGATTGAAATTTGTTCTTGCATGCTTATTAACTAATCTTTGAATCGTTTTCTCATTTATGGTAAGGGAATAAGCAATATGTTTAGTTCTTTTATTGTTCTTCTTTTTCCTTTTTTGCTCTTTAATTTTTTAATAATTTCTTTGTCCATGGTTTTATTTTGTAAAATATTTGCATACTCTTTAAATATGATTATATGTGATTACTTATAATCTACTAATGATTTTGTACCCCTTGTCTTCCTTACAAGTAAACATAACAGGGACAACAAATTTGCGAGAAACAAGGTGATTTAGGTTGCATTTGCAAAATTTTGGCAACATTGGAATTCTTGAATAAGTCAATCTACTACATCAATTATTAAAACATAGATAATTGAAATGTTGGACTTTTTTTTGTGTGGCATTTTCCCATAGTATATAAAGTTTGGTTACTCCCAGACATTAACATCAACCCATATTCCAACATTTTTAATTGTAACTACTATGTTCAATGATTGTATGGCAACCCCGTCTTCATGCCATTGGTTAGTGTCATCAATTATTCCATCAAAATTGTTATTGTTTATATCTAAGATGTGAAAAAATAGTTGGTGATATTGATATCTTCTTCATCTATGAGCACACCTTGTGGCTAGGCTTGTTTCCTTGATGTTGTATTCCCTTTCAAACCATTTGAAAAGGTTGAAAAGGATGTTACATGTATGCCCTAATGCTTGCTTACTTTCCTCAAAGAAGCTTGCCCTCTTTCCACTGCATTCATTATTTTTTTCAAGGATTCAATTGTCCATATGGTTTGCTATTGTCCTCTAGAAGTTTTATTTAATCTTGATATTTTTTTGCTTATGTTGTAGGTATAAGTGGAATATTTTCCTTAGTTACCAATGATTGGTTGGAGATTTCACTTTGTTTATGAGGTACATTAATTGATATCATGGTAGCACTTTGCCTCTTGACCCCAATTTGCAACAAGTTGGTGGAGTATGTTTTGGATTTACAAGATATACACATTTTAACCATTTATAAACATCCCAAGATTACAAAAGAAAAAATGCATTATATCTTAATATGTTAAAAAGAGGAGGGGAAGGTGTGTTTATACTTTTTCTTTGGGAAAATTTGTTCCCAAGTTCAATAGTGGGAACACCCTTCACTATTAATAGGAACATGAATATCACACAAAATGACATGTTCTAAAAATGTTGTCCACTTTTGGAACCAGTCACTACAAGACCCCTTAAATGAGAATTTAGAAACATTTGCAAAATGTAGTTTTTTGAATTAGATTGGTCAAAAAAACTAAATCAAGGACAAGTCGGCCAAAAGCTAGTATCATATACTTAACCTCAGCTTTACTTTCACCTCAACGTTACATTTTTGTCTCGGTTTGATTCAACCTTTGACATCTAGTCTTCTCACATGTGAATGTGGACACAGGTTGGACGCATTTAGCATGCACTTAGTTCATTGTCCATTTGAAGGTCAACGAATAGCCACACATGACGACATTCGAGATGTCATGTACACCCTTGCTCAAGAAAATGGGCACGTTGTATGGAAAGAACAATGGTATGCCCTTACATCAAGAATTTCATTACGAGCTAATCTCTACATGACCCGAAAAGACCAAGTCTTTGTCACCAATGTGATGGTTATTGACCTGACATGGAAGATGGTGGATTCGAGTGGCATTAGTCAATTAGCAAATGCAACTGCAAAATTTAGCACCATTGTTAAGATCCACAAATATAGAAGGCTTCATGAAAGGCACCACTTTATTCCGATGGTCATGGACATGCATATTGCACCTAAGCGTGTTATGGATCATTTCATTAAAGATTGTGTTTGTCTTTTTCATGATAAATGATTGGGAGGTCATTTATCCTTGTCTTTTTGCATCTATTTTTTTAGGTAACATGTTAGTATTATTCTTCAACATGCCTTAGCCTTTGCTATAAAAAGGAAAATTACGTTGATGGGTCATGCTTATTTAAACCTTCCAATACTATTAGATCTCATGATTTACATGTAGGCGACATTAGAAGGACCATGGGTGAAATAGTTTCCTACCACAAGAGGGATTAGTTTTTCCCCTTTTTTTTTGGTTCTTACGAGTTGAACATCTTTTGGCCTTTCTTTGGCCTTCCCTTTTTGACTCCCTTGTGATGGTTCCAACCATCAATCTTTTATTGGATTTGGTCATTAATCCTTTATTGGATTTTTGTGCCCATATATTTTTCGTTGCTCCTACATATACATGTACTATAATTAATCTTG
>Ga0209611_10001449_pt1 | contig 40506 bp, 27 predicted proteins | sample S1TSphgellanicum_3_FD_187693 | JGI IMG/M metagenome (GOLD analysis project Ga0209611, IMG submission 187693) | Host-associated microbial communities from peat moss isolated from Minnesota, USA - S1T2_Fc - Sphagnum magellanicum MG (SPAdes) (version 2) | ecosystem: Host-associated > Plants > Peat... | reverse complement strand
TGTGTGGGTTGTGTGCAGGCCCGTGTGAGTGACTAAAGCTTGTCAACTCTTCCTAGTCCCATCCCGGAGCTCCAACCCGCCCTTCTACCCCTCAAAGGGTTGTGAGCTAGGGAGCGTGCTCCGACTCCTCCTTATTCCGTTGCTTTCTACTTGGGCTCACATTTAAGTCCCTTGAGGAGTTGGGGGTGCGTCATCAATTTTCACAAGCTCTATACTGGCCACAACCACGCAACCAGCTCTGATACCAAAAAGGAGGGATCCAAGGAAACAGAGAGGACACAACATTAACCAAACCTCTCCCGACGCTGCTTCGCTCTAACAGAGCGAGCACAATGCAATCCCACAACTATGCAGCATACAACTCAAACGAAATGGATCTCAGAGGCAAAATTCCATAATTCTCATTACACATAATGTCTCGTACAGAACCCACTCTTCTGCCTCCTCACAATTGCTATCTCGATTCCTTGTTCCTAAATTCTCATTCAGCTTTCCTAGATCAAGGAGTCGAAGATCTCTCAGGTCACTAATCGCAGCGGAAAAAGAGAGCGACCAGACTAGCGTTCTCTAAGCTCCTGGTTCTTCTGCTCAAACCCAGTGATGTCTCTCCAACTGATCATCCTCCTCTTTACATCCTTGGATCCAGCTTCCTCCACAAGCTTCCTTTTCCTCGCTTTTCTCACCAACGGCTTTCCTCCATCCTTAATCAATGTGGCACCGCTCCTCTTCATCAAACGCGCCGCCATCTTCTTGTCCTCACATCCCACACAGGCAGACCACCTTCTCCCATGCACCCCATGCATATCCAGTTTCCCTCTCAAACTAATGAAGAAGAAATCCGCCGCCACTCATCAATGGAGGCGGCCAGATTACCCTGATCAAGGAGTTTGTGTTCACACCAACTGCACAGTCATGGAGTCATTGTCCTACCACCCGTTGTTCGGCTACAACATCTTAAAGGTATTTTACAATGACAAAGGGGCGTATTTTAATATATGTACTATATATATATATTATGCAAACGTATGTATATTCTTCATATAATGATTATCAAAATTAATATTTGAACTTTGAAATTTTTTATTCAAAGATGAAATTCAATATTTGATCTAAAATTTGATATTTAAAACCTAAATTATTATTTTCGAATCAAAAAATTGGTATTTCAATTCAGAATTTTTTTAATTGATTCTAAGAATGGAAATTTTAATTTTGAGTATTTATATTTCAACTCTGAAAATTTTTCATTTTTCATTTAAATAATCATTTGATTTGCACCTGAAATTTCAATTTCGATTTTATTATTTTGGATTCTCGAAATTAATACTTCAAATCTGAAAATTATTAAATGAGTCGAAAAATCGACATTTCAATTTTGAATATTTTATTTGAATTTGAAAATTTACATTTCAATTTTGAAAATTGTTATTTAAATTCTAAACTATTATTTTCGATTCTAAAAATTAGTATCTCAATTCAAAAAAATTAATTGAGTCTAAAAATCGACATTTTGATTTTAAATATTTTTATTTGCACTTGAATTTGATATTTGAATTTTGAAGTCTAAAATTTAAATTTAAAAAAACTACTTGACTTGAAAGTTGAAATTTCAATTCCAAATTATTATTTTTGGGTTCTCAAAATTAATATTTCAATTGAGAAAATTAATTTGAATCCTAAAATGGACATTTTATTTTTGAATAATATTATTTGAATCTGAAAATTGATATTTGAATTCCGAAATTTGTTATTCAACTTCAAAAATATTATTTGATCTAAAAATTAATATTTGAATTTTGAATTAGTATTTTGGAGTCTTAAATTTATAATTTTGATTCAAAAAATAATTGATCGAGTTTTAAAGGTTTTTTCTACTAGTCTTATCCATAATAAATCACTTTTATAAATAATTATTTTAAAAATGTTTATTAAATATAAGTTACATTGAATAATTATTTTTTAACATATTTTTTATATTATATAATTTATATTCTTATTAGAAAATTAATTAATGTAATTAATGTGACATTACTTTAAAATCATTGTAATTATTTCAAGTAATAATTAATTAGTATGTGCATAATTATTTTATAATTGAACAAAATTATTTGCAATCTATAATTTATAAATTTAAACATGAATTAAAATTTTGGAAAAATTATAATGTAGTTAAAATAATTATTTTACTGATTTTAATTTCACAAATTATTATACAGTAATTTAGTTCTTAGTTTTTAAATTCTATGATTAATCATTTATGATAAATATTCTATAGTAATTATGGAAATTAATGTTATGTTTAACAAATTATTGTATTTATAGTTAATAATTACAAAGAGAAAAAAATTACTTGACCTATAATAATTTTTACAACAAGAAATGTAATTATACAGTAAATAATGTAATTATTTGAATATTAAGTTTTTTTAAAAAATCATGTAAGAATTTATTTTTTAATAAAATTTTTTAATTCATTATTTATAATTTTAAAATAAATATACTATCTTTAATTTGATCATATTTTTAAAATAATATAATAGTATAATATATTTTAATTATTTAATTATCTATGAGTAATGTATTAATAATTTGTGAATAATTAGATAAATATTTTGATAAATATTAAAAAGTTATCACTTATTTAAGTAATTGATAATGAATACTGAATATTTGTAATGTGTAGTTTATTTTATATATATATAATCATTATTATTTAAATTATTATTTAATTATTTAGTGAACCATATACTTGAATTGTTTAAAAATCTAAAAACTATAAAAATCAACCATGAAGAAAGTTTTGGAATTACAACTTAGTTTATGAAGCAGTTACAACTTCAAAATTTATCCCATATTGTTTGTTCTCCATTCTTAGTTTGAACACTATATAAACAAAAGGGTGTGGTCATCCAATTTCACATTAAAAAATTTGTGCACATGGGATGAGTTAATAAAAAAGCTTAACCCAAAACAAAAAAAACAAATTATGCACAATTCTAAAATACTTACCTCCCTAGCCTATTTATCTACCTAGCTAAGTAGGTACTTAGTTTGACCTACCCACCTAGGTCGACCTATGTACCTACCTACCTATTTTTTTACTTAAGTAGATAGGTAGGTATGTAGCCTAGGTTTGTAAGCACCTACTTATGTACCTACCAACCTAATATTAATATTAAATTTTTTTAATGTCATGTGGCATATTTACATTAGGCTACATGTCATAATATAAAATCATCCAAGCATTTGAATTGAACATCCTTTCAAAATAATAATAATAATAATTTAAATAGTCAAATATTAAAACACATGGCAACACATCATTTGCCTTCAATTGTGACCAAAATAGTTGCATCTTAATCACGTGTGACAATACGTACACAATGGAGTCAAAGGATGAATTTGTATTTGTTGACTTTTTTTTTCATCCAATACCTTTTTGTCATTTGCAACTAATTTATCACATGCGACTTGTTTTAGTTGACTAAAGAGATTTTAGTTGCAAAATGTCACTTGTGACAAAAATTTAGTCACAAATACTAATTGAAAATACATGTTTTTCTTCTAATGGTTTAAAATTTAAGGTTTTTACAATTAATAATATTTGACCAGCTAGCACCAAGAAGATAGTTCCATTTTAGAGAAATGTGAGTTTATATGTGGGGGTGGTATCAAACCTTTGAAGGTAATTTGGCCATACAATTAGCAATTACATATTCAACATGGTTCCGATAGCTTAGTAATTGGGCCATAATGTGTCATAGTGCCACTTACACTCCATATCCCCTTAGCCCCCCAACAGAATCAAATACTTAATATCTATTCTTATAACAACTATTTATGGTTGTCACTTTGTCACCCTTGAAAATCTTCCTAAAAAGGATTTTTTCCTTTGAAACCATTCCACAGTTATTGTAACAATAGATTTGCATTATAAACATACACCCATTCACAATCTTGCATTGATTATAAACACATATATATGTAGTCCATAAAAAAACACCAAATTCATGGTTATTTATGATAACTAGAATATGTATTCCAAAATACGATGTAAAAAAAAAACTACAAACAAAATTACAATTCATTTCCATGATATTTCAATACCATAGATGATTCACACAACAAATTGAATACAAAAATCCATGAATAAGTCTATACTTTTTGCTTTACTAAAAATTTCAACAAAATTATAACAAAATTCCATGTTGTACTAAAATGTAATCAAATAGCAAAATTAAACTTGTAGTATTAAACACCAGAATTTGTAGTTTCTCTACAAAATACCTACATCTCTATCCTTACTCTAAAATTGTGTGTCTACGAATGTTTTTCACTTTCCCAAAACTCCCATTCTTACACAGTCCCCAAATCACCATTAACATGAATCAACAAAACAAAACAAGAATCACCAATAATTCAAAATTCAAATCGCCAATTGTTCAATAGCCTATTCCTATCTGTAATGCCTTGTAAGTCCCAAAAACAATGTAATTTGCCTACTCCCTTAACAAAGACATAGCCTTCAAAAATTTGTATTGGGATGTGCAAAGAGTGTTTGGTTACACACCCTTGTTCATTTAGTAATGTATTTCGTGGTTGCTTGAGAAGTTGTCATCTAGCCTTCAAGGAGCCAAGGTTGGTTTTATTTGTTTTTTTTTGTGACATGTGCAATGTTGTTGAAGGTTCTTTCCTACAATCACTTGTATTTTTCAATTTTATTTTATTTTTTTCCCTATAGAGTAATTAGAAACCTAAATTATTTTTTTCCTGCCTCTTTGTCCCTCTTTAAACTAGGTGGACTCATTGGATTACTTGGGTTATTGTGCTCCAAGTTACAAAGTTAGAGTACTCATGGGGCATGTAGGGGCTATGTGGGTAGCATTGAAAGTTGAACTTTTGCCATTGTGGCATTAGCAACATTTGTAGAACCAAAGGATGCAGAGATCCTTGAGCAAGCAACATCATGTTTGACGAACTAGGTTAAAATATTCCTAGAGGAAGAAAATGATTTCTTCTTTTATGATAGACATGTTTCCATTATGCATTACACCATGTACAAAAATATTTAATAATACATTACATTATTTATCATTTTCAGTATTTTTGTATTTTATTTTTCAAAAATCAAAAGAAGATAAAATAAAATAGAATCATTATTTTTAATTGTGAGATTTTTGAATTCACATTAAATTGCATTAAATTAATCCTAAGTTTTTTTCCTTGGTCATGGGATTTTAATACTCCCACTCTAATGGTGGATAGTTGGGCCAATTTATGTTATTGTTCCCATTGCCCTATTTAGGTATGTCTTTAAGAAATAATTTTTTAACCTTTGACCAAGATGTTGAGCCTTGTGTTCGAAAGTGCCCATCTTCCAGTAAATCCACACCAATTCATGCAAGTTCAAATTTGAATTAAACCTCCCTAAATGTAGCCAAAATGTAAATGGTTCTCCAATTGTGATATTAAATTTCCATGCCTTTTTGCATTGCACATTGTTGTTCCAATTCTTGTTTGGTTTTTACTAGCTCTTGTTGGAGCTATTCCATCTTTTGAAGAATGGGATGACAATGCCTCTTGTTGACCTATGAGTTCATTTCCATGTTCCAAGCTTTTAACTCTCGCATTCAATTACCCCAATTGCTTTCACAATTCAACAATTTCACATTCAACCTTGGCCTGTGATTCCATGGTTTGCAAATGTCCCTAAACAACTCCATGACTTGCTCTTCTATGAATTTGGCCTTGGCCTTTAATTGTGTAACCTCTATGTTTGATGTTTACTTCTAGTCCAAACCCCCACCTTTCAATGACATTTGAAATGGCATCATGGAGGCTACTTGGGTCCACAACTTGGTTTATTTAAGCATTTTCAAGCATGCTAAAAAAATCATGATCAATATTTACTTCATCATTATGGGCATCAAAAGATACACTAATGGGAGTGGGCACTAGGGATTATTCAAATCTAGAAACTCTAGATGGACCATTAAGGGGGTTGGGCCGAGTTTCAATCGACCATGAAATTTTGTGATGCAAGTTTGGTTTCCATTGTGAGTGGGAGCTTGTTGGGATGTTGGACCAATCCATCTCAACACCCATAACCACCTCTGCATACACCATTTGGGCCATGTACAATGGCACCACATTGCGTTTGAACTCCCTTGTCCCCCAAATAACCAAATTGACATCCACTAATTGTGATTTCATATGATGGTCCTTACAACTACTAAACTAGGTTGCATCTTTTTAACATGAATGTCATGCCTTTACATTAGCCAAAATTTGTAAATGTAACACCAATTGACGTATTAGCTTGCCACGATGCGTCCAAGGGTTGGGTACATTTTGCCATCCATGGAATGCCAATTGATTAGGATCCTGCAAATTTTCCTTGTTTGGGTTATACTTTTTACCTTTTGCTCACTTCCTTGGAGGAGGCCTAGCCCAACCGTTGGTGGTATCAAATTAGTCCCTTCATCCTCCAAGTCATAATCCTCTCCCACTATTTACTTATAATGTAAATTCAAATGCTGATTAAAAGTGGTATAATGAATATCAAAGAGGCCTAATTGATGATATTTGATAATAATTGTCAAATAATTGAAGAATCCACCACTTTCTTCCAAGTGTAAAGCAATGATTGTTCACACAACCACAATCTTCACACATTGAAAAAAATTTGAATTTAATGGGTGGGAAATACACCTTTTATAAAGGTCCCATATTCTTTTCCTTCCTTTGTTCTCCTTGAGGATAGTAGCCATGCGTGTTGAATTTTGACTACCTTGTTGGTAAATGTTTTTTGGTGTAGTTAGGTTTAGGTCTTGTAATTGAATATGACCAAAAATGGACAAGTTCAGTGACCTATCTAGATTGTGACACAACATGTCCACTTTCAACTGCAAGTTAAATAGTGCCACCATGTATCATGTAATCGAAAATAAACATGTTGGGTCCCAATATGGCTGTAGGTGACCTATTTAGCTTCTAAGCGAACTTCTCCATTTTCGGTCACAGGTTGGACAAAAGGGTGACATGTTGAAGATGCAACCAAACTTTTATAATTTTGGTCACAACCTAGATAGTGGGCTTGTCCAACTTAGGATTGAAATTCTCTATATTTGGTTGCAAATTTGACATATGGGTGACATGTTTAGGTTGCAACCAAACTTTTTCATATTCGGTTGTCTACTAGACATGGGAGTGGTTTGTCTAAGTTACAATTGTACTTCTCCATTTTTGGTCACAAGTTGGACAAGGAAACTAAAGAAGTTTGGTCACAACCTAGACAAAGGACCTATCTAGCCTATGATTAAACTTTTTTAGTTTTGATCGCTTAGTGGACTAATCCTTTATCCAATTTGTGACCAAACTTTTTCATTTTTGGTTGCAAGTTGGACAAGGGACCTATTCAACTTATGACCAAACTTTTCTAATTTTTAGTCACTTGTTAGGTTAGTCCCATGTCCAACTTGCCATCGAATTTTTAAAGTTTCAGTCGCTTGTTAGACCAACCTTTTGTCCGGGTTATAACCAAACTTTTTCATTTTCAATCGCATGCTGCATAAGGGGGTGACTTGTTTAGCTTGTGATGGAAGGTTTCCATTGTCAATTGCAAGTTGGAGAAGGCATGTGACCTATGCAACTTATGACCAAAGTTCTTCATTTTTAATCACCAGCTAAACATGAGGTGACCTTTCTAGATTGCAACCAAATGTGAAGTGACTTTTCGTCCCTTTACTTCTGGTTTACAAGGTGATTATATTCGAAGGTACATATGCTATTGGTGAAGGGAAAATGTAAAGTGTATTTCTAAATATTGAATTGCATTTGTAGTTGAAAATGCATAATTTGCCTCCTATGCATGAATTATGATTTGAAATTGATAGATATATTTTCAAAGTTCAAAGTCTCCAAATCTTAAAATTTTATGTTAAACTACCACCCAATTAAACCAACTTCTAAGGAGCCGGCATAATGTTTAACTTGACAATAGACTTTCAATCATTCAAAACAGTTGCCATCACATACGTTAATAAAATCTAGCTTGTATTAATTTATTGGAAATTTAATTACATGTTGCACCTACTTACCAAATTTAAAACCCTACATCTAAAGTAGTAAGAAATTATGCCATAGAACCTAAAAGGGTTTTATGAAAGCAAAAAACCCAACTTGATAATAGACCTCCAATCATTTAAAATGTTGTGGCCCTCACATATTTTATTCAAATCTAGCTTGCATTAGTTCATTGGAAACTTAATTACATGTTGCACCTACTTACCAAATTTCAAACTCTACACCTAAATAAAAAACAAATTATGCTACAAAACTCAAGAGGTTTAATGAACATTTTTTAGGATATCAAACTTTAAATCTACCCTAATTCATTTCCATTCTTTCAAAAGTATTACTATGATCCAATCTATTCTCCATTTTTCCACCATCTACTAGGATTGATTACTTTTCTCTTCCCAAGGAAAGTTGTAAGAATTTTTTTTCAAAGATTCAAATCGGAAATCACATCCAAAAAGAGAAAGACAAATGATCCAAATTCGCGCCTTTAAAAAGAAGAGGAAGGAAAAAGGCAAAGGAAGACCATAACTTGGTGGCCAACGGAAGGTTCCAAGTTTAATCGTCGCAACCTTAACCTTGGGCTCGCGACCATGGCAAGGGTTAGCAAAGGTGTGGGCTAAGAGTGAAGCCCAGGAGTTACATTTCATGCTTTCGAGAATGTAGGAGAGTGTGAAGGAATGAACCCCACACTCCCAAGTGAGCTCCCACTTTGAGAGTTGGAGTCCTGATGGATTCCTGAATTTTTAAAAGGTGATTGTAGGGGTCAAAACTCATTTGATTGAAAAGTTCCCTATATTGTTGAAAAACTATTAGAATTTAGATGTCTAAAACATGATTGCATGACCCATTTGGGCACTTAAAACATAAGTTATGGCCAAAAGAAGGGCCAGGAGTCAAATTGCCAATTTGACTTCCGAACATTAAAAGTCAAGAATCGCCCTGATTTCCTTACGTGTAGGTAACGTGCCACATACCTTGGAAAACTCTCAATGAGGGCTACAACTTTATTATTATATCTCATGTCAATTAGAGGTTTGTAGACAAAAGTATGGGCCTACAAAGTTGTAGGAGTCCCAATTTTGGGAATTTTAGGATTCCAATTTGGGAGTCCCGGGTCAAAATGACATTTGGGTGTCGGCCCCATGACCAGGCATAAAAAAATACTATAAGGGGAAAGGTGGTGGCTTCCCCCAAGTCCGGGTCGTGGTGAGTCTTGTAAGTCTGTGTTTGCTTGTGGCTCATCCATGCACCAAAAGTGTTCCAATTATGCACTAACCAACTTGTTGTTTGATTTTTGCAAGTCCATGTGAATAATTGAATTACTTGTCATTCTTCCTAGTCCCCATCCTAAAGCTCCAACAAGCCCTTCTACCTAAAAATGTTGCGAATCAGGGAGCTTGCCCCAACTCCTTATCCTTTCGTTGTTTTCACCTTAAACTCACATTTGAGTCTATCAAGGAGCTTAGGAGTGCATCATTTGTGGCCTTTGGAAAGAGAAGGAAAAACATCATTTTCCCCCCTAACAAAGTTTACTTTAATTTTTTTTCCATTGATTTTAAGGTTATATTTTACCATGGTTCTAGACTGTTATTTTACATCTTTCCTTCCTTTTCCTTGACCTATAAATTATAATCACACATCTCAATGTACCAAGTTTTCCACACATTCATCGCTAAGTTAATTTTAATCTAAGATTTTTTCCTTTTTTTGAATTCATGGCATTATGCATGACCACATCTACAGGCCTCAAGGCCACAAATGAATGAAGAACCACCCTGGGAGTCATCCCTAGATTTAACATTGACTCAACACCCTTGTGGTGAAAATCCTGAACCGCGAAAGACGCACTTTCATTTCAAAGTTGAACCCCTTTAAGCTTGGTATTATTACATTTCCCCAAACTTTCATATTTTGGTGATTTTGTTGTAGGTCGACTTCGTTTTTGGTGATGGACCTAAAATTATCTATTAAGGTTTTTACAAAATTGAAGACATTTCCATCTTTGCATGGTCTTCAATTCCCAACGTTGGACACTATCGTTGGTTACATAGTTTAATTCGTCGGCTATCTCTTAATAGCAAGGCGGATTACTTAATTCGCACCATTCAACGCATCCTAGATTTCCTGCAATTATGAACTATCATTGTGGCATACCCTAGGACTTAACATGTACTTGCAACTCTTCATTGAATTTATCCATAACTTGAATAAAAACTTCATTCATCATGAAATCCATGTTGCCATTACCACCATATCACATTATTTATTTTAATTGTTATGTTGTCTCGAATTAATTTTACATTTATAATGTTTGAAGATTATTTTATTTCCATTGGACCCTTCATTGACACCCCCTTAATTATTTCAAGAATCTCAATCATCTTTGTTTGCATGATTATCCATTAAATATTATAACTAGACCGATGTTTTATTAAACATTACGAATTTTGGTGTTTGCTTCTAACCCCAACCCCTTAAAAACTTCTCATCGTTAATCATGTAATTGAAGTTTTAAAACTATGATTACCAGCTTTTGTTAAAGAAAAAAATTAACCCTACACCTCATTCATCCAATATCAAATTCTAAAAAACAACAAACCCCCATGCAACCATGCACACCCATCATTCTTTATTCTAACATGAAATTGTTAAAAACCCTTAATAGTTTTACCACACCCTAATATCCTTGATGCAATTTTTAAAAATTGAGACTACCATGCATGATTGTGTCGCAGTATGGCTCACACCGAAATTATCTATTTTTTGGTCATAATTTGGATAAGGGGCAACCTATTCAAACAAATATAATTCATTGATATTTTTTAAATGACAATTTTTTTCAAGGTGTGTGAGTTAGGATGTTATTAAATATGTGGTCATTAATTATAGGTTAAACAATAGCAATAAAATAGGTGCAATTTTATTTTTCTTCATCAACGTCAACCTATGCGTTGAGATCAATGTAAAAACTGATGCATTCAGACTAATGTCAATGTGACGACTGACGCAAAAATGAAACATCATGTCAATTTTGACAACCCTATATTATGTTGATGGCTTAAACAAAATGAAGAAGATTAGAGAGATAATAAACTAACCAATAGTGAATAATTCATTACAAATGAGGAGATTTGCACTTTGAACGAGCTTGTGAATGAAACATGTTAGCCATATTTCCATTAGAACAAATTTACAATACTTGGTATCTCATTTGACTATCAATGGCCACACACTTTCTCAACAATTTGGAACAATGTGGATTTGTTCATTCAAAATTTTTCTACCCACTTTTCATCATATTCAATCATGAAAAATTGAAAGAACCAAATGATAGATCTAGATTTTATCAAATGGCCAAAATCTAAACCTAAAAAGCTTAAAATTAATGTTAATCAATAGTCATGCAAAACAATGAAAATAATAATGTTATACATAAACATGAAATCAAACTTGATAGGTGTAGATTCTATCCTAGAATTACTCTTTGCCTACTTAAAACAATATAACATTCATTTCAATTATCGATCTAAGCACTTCAAATCTGTAGTTCAATTATTCAAAATAATTATGGTAGCCCGTTCCACACAATTTCTTTCTTACAACTACTATTTATTTTACTCAAATTTTATTTCTCCTTGTAAAAACAGAATCTATGGTTAGAATACAATTAAATGATTAGAAAGCCAAAACACAATAGATACAAAATAAAATCTATGTTTTTTCATCAAATCCACATTTCTCTCTTTACTCATAATTGAATCATATAACAAATTTATAATTTTAAAAGGAGAAATGAGAACTAAAAACATGAAAAGTTTGTGGTTTCAAATACCGATAGAAATCTAAATCATATTATATCTCTCTATCTAATTCTAGCAACTTTAATAGTTTTCCATGTGTGTAGGAAAAAACAATCTTTCAACTCCAACAATTTCCAGTTCTAACTACATCCTAAGCCACCTCCTTGCAAAAGTGATTCAAAATCAAAATGTTTAACAATTTTAATCCTATCTAGCTCCTTCATTGCTTTGTTTAATCCCTACCATTCTCTTAATCTATTTTACTTTGGTATCACATTGCCATACATTGGGTAACAAAAATCAAATATAAAGACTTATTTTCAAACTTCAAATAAGGATTCATAGATTTTGTTTGAATTTTTTTTTTACGTAGTTGTAAAGGTCTCAAAACATACCATAACAAGAATTTGAAGATCATCCATGAATGAAAAGAAACCAAAACAAACTTGTATTAAAAAAAACAACAATGTAACATCATCATCACTACATTACAATAGGTTGAATTGAAAAAACATAGTAAGAAATGAAAACCAAATTTTAATAAATTAAGCTTGCAATGCAACAAAACCAAAAATTAAAAACTAAAAAACGAAACATCCAAATGAAATGTGTGTAAGTTGAAATCAAATAGAGAAAAATAAGAAACAATATAATAAATTGTGAAAAACTTGTAGTGTTAGAATGTAACATATGCACAATAAAATATATAAAATGCAACAAACAAACAATGAAAATAAAAAAATACTACTAAATTTGAAAAAAAATGAAACAAACTCGTAATCTTATAATGCAACCACAAGAATTGAAATTAAAAAGAACTATAACAAAAAAAAGATGACATTACACAAATGAAAACAAAAACAATTGTTGCAAAAGCGAAGATGATTAATTAAAAAATGTGAAAAATCTAGAAAGTAAAAAAGAATTACAACATATGGAAGCAAGAACCAAAGGACTTCACACAAAGATTGAAACAACAAAAACACACAAATTTGGGAGCAAAGTGTAAGATGACTGAAAATAAAATAAAAATGAAGGTGAAGCAACAATCAACTTGAAAACATGAAACTATAGAAAGCCAAGAAGAGTTGAAACATATGAAAATGAGAACTAAATAACACTTCACATAGAGATTGAAGAAAGAAAAGCTCATAAATTTGAAATCAACGTGCAAAATAAAAGAAAGAAGAAAAGTAAAGATGAAGCAAGTGAGAGGGAGGAGATTTACCTCCTGTCACGTATGAATGGACGCGCATTGAAAGCTATCTACAACATTGATAAGTCCATACTGGCTAACTTTTTCATCATAAGTGTGAATCATTTCTGTAACACGCACCATGTTAGGTTAACAATAATATTAGGTTATCATTGGTAGATCCTAACCCTAATGTTAGGACAATTAACAAAAGAATCAGGTGACTCTAGGTCTGAATGGCCCTTTATTATTATAATAATTTTATATGGGATAACATTGCATAATATCTCGTGGATTTCTTAAGGGTATGACAAGCTATCGCAGGACCTTTCGTAAGGCCCTCTGCAAGCCATCTTTAATGATAAAGAGCGAATTAGAAAGGGGTGGTCAAATTGTAAGGACCGGATGTGAGGGGAGAGATGAGGATAGCGTATGCTGCCGTGGCCGCTCCCTGTATTTGCTTTTGTTGCAGCTGCCCTGTGAGTGCTCCGTGCAGTGCACCAGGAATGGCAGCCGCAGTGTCCTCCATGGTTTCCTTAGCTTCCGAAGGTCTGCACTCCTCCGTCGTTCTTCCCAGCCTTGGCAGCAGCAGCTCCCGATTTGCATGCAAGACGGCTGCCGGGACGTTGCAGCTGCCCTCTGCTTCCTCCTGTCGTATGCCAGTTCATGCTCTTCGTTGCTCTGGTGCGTTATTATTCATGTATCCCTTCACTTCCGTGTTATTTTTTTCTCTCCTCCGTTGCGTCTTACAAAGGCTTTGGATTCTGATCTAGAAATTTGAAACAGGCATGCATTGTGTAATTGCGTGAGAGTGTTGTATGTCCTTCATCGCTAGCATTCAGGTCACTGAAACCCACTAGGTTTCCTATTTGATGCCATTTATCGAATTGAAGACCAGAGTGCAGTGATTGGTGCTATTATTTCTATTTGCTGCTTTCGATTTTATGGAGTATCAATAATCGATGATCAATTGGAGGTCTCCATGGTCTTTAAGCAAATGGACTGTCAATTAGTTAGTGTAATGTGCAGGTTATACATCAAGGTGCTCCTAATTTTTTAATCAGCACTACAAGTATTACTGGAATGTTGGTAAAGTTGCACTTGAAGGTTGTCACGTTAATTCATCAAATGGAATTTTGGTGGAACTAGTCTTATCCAGGTCATCAGGAGAGGACAAGATCTAGGTGCAGAGAGTCAGTCTGATCCCTCAAATGTGTATCCTCATATCCTGCATATGGTGGGTTGCAGCATCAAGTAGGGATGAGACTGTTTCAATATCTGAGTCAATACAGAGTATGGCATGTGGTCTCTGTGCTGCACTCACTCTAGCAACATCAGTACCATCTTTTGCTGCCCAAAACTCATTGGTACTGAATTTACCTTTTGTATTTGTCATCTTTTCTCTCCCCATCCAGGTTTACAGTTTTAGGATACAATGGGCATTGCACAAAATTCCAGTGCAAATATGTGAAGATATACTTAGGCAGGTATCCTGCCTCTATGGAATAGTTATGTGCATCTATAGGTCATTCTGTGCTTTTAGCATGACTTGATATCAAAGCATTGAGCCTGGGTGGGCTGTGCATAGGTGAGGCTGCCTCCATTGTCCAACGACCCATTCAGATGTGAAAAGGCATTTGTAGGAAACACCATTGGGCAAGCAAATGGAGTTGCCAACACTCTTCTTGATCTCCGGTTTTGTGACTTCTCAAATGATACAAAAAACCTGAAGGGCAAGAGTTTGACAGCAGCATTGATGGCAGATGCCAAGTTTGATGGTGCTGACCTGACTGAGGTTGTCATGTCCAAGGCTTATGCTATGAATGCAAGCTTCAAAGGTAGGCATATCACAGTCTAGCCAATGAATCTGATCTATAACTCTTCTTTTTTCAGTTTTCAGCTGAGTTATGCAGAATCTGCCTGTTGTCAGCATGAGAGTGATTTTGTATCAGACCCATGATTGTAGCGTCTGGTGAATGAAATTGGCACCAAAGACCTTGTTCCACACAATGGATTGTCAAATACCATAGATAGGATCAACCTAATGTCTACGGATACAATTAGAAGGAACAAGATGACCTAGAATGAATGCATTGCAGCTCCACATTTGACAATCTTACATGATGCAGTCCCATGCTCAATGAGTAGCATCCAGTGTCTGGTATTTAATGATGATCTAATGATTCCACTAGACTAGGTTGTGTTTCTGATTGGATGAAGAGCTGTCCACCCTAAGAGCCCAACATTTGTGGTGAAATGGTTGGAAAGTTTGACTTTGAAGAGAAGACAAATCAATGGTACTGTGTGTAAGGGCTAATTATGGGCTGATTGTGGGTGTGAATAGGCACAAACTTTACAAATGCAGTTGTGGATAGGGTGACATTTGATAAGTCTGACATGCGTGGTGTCAAGTTCTACAACACTGTCCTCTCAGGGTCTACTTTTGATGGTGCTAATTTGGAGGGGGCGAGCTTTGAGAATGCTTTAATTGGTTATGTAGACATACAGAAGCTGTGCAGAAATGCAACCCTGCCTGAAGAGAGTAGGATTGATTTGGCATGTAAGGAAACCTCACCAAAATAAGCCTACTTAACATTGTGTCTATCAGTCTAAAGCGTTCCAGACACCCTGCATATCATGGATTGAGAAATAGCTCCTTCATTCTTGAATGTTTATTGAAGGGACAAATGGATTCTTTAGGTACGAGGTGACACTGCCTTAAGAAGGTTGCCAATGACTCAAGGAAAGTTATGCATTTGCAGAGTTAATTTCAACAGGTGAAGCTGCAGATCCTTTCCGTCAATCTGTTATTCATGTGCACAGATCTGCTTGGTGTGTTTGCTGGATAGTAGGTTCTGTTGTCTGCTGAAGAAAGTGGGTGTGCAGACATGAAACTAACTTAAGACTCACTTTTGCAGTTGGACATTGTGAATTTTCTGTCTCACAGATGCCGTGCATTTAAGATGGAAAAGGATATCCTGCAGTTCCCTCAAAGCAGGGATGGATCATGTAAGCTAAACTAAGAGTTTGTTTGACTCATGGACCACTTGAGCAGGTCAAATAAGAAGGCATGTTACTTTTCTGTTCATTGACAGGGTGATCCACGATTCAGAAAATACCAATTTAAAGAATACCCTTCATGTTACCTGTCAGGACACTTAAAAAGTCCTTTCCTGTTGGAAACAGATATTAGGTGTTCAAAGGTAAAATCCTGTTTGTCGTTTTGCCTTTGTTCTTTATGGAAATTGTGGGAAATTTGTTCATAAAGCATGAGGAATTTCTAGGTGTATTTGCAGGGCACCTTATATCTTTCAATATTCCCTAGAAAAGACAAGGAATCTTACAAGTATACATGCATAAGTGTATACTCTCAAGAGTAGGCATAAGATCACTCCTCTTTTCTAGGAATGATATTCATGGATGTAAAGTGCCCTTCAAATACTCTTGCAAACTTCTCCAAGTGCTAAGCCTAAGAACTGGTGTTTAGCTGGTTGTTATTTAAAGAACTGATGGGTCTTAGTTGAAGTTTTTTAGGGGTCCCCTGCAAGCTGTCAAATAATGTCTAATGAACTTGTATTGCTTGTCAACATCTGCTGCAATTTTTCCACATTTGTCTACAAGGTAACACTATTTGATTCCAAAACTTTGTAGTAGCAATCTTCGCCAATAGATGCTCATGTTGGATATCTGGATTCTTGGTTAGCAACATCTACAAAAAAATACCAATCAATGTCAACTTGTGTATGTGTATGAGAAAATTAAACTATTGAATTCATCAATGGCATACCTATGTCTCAAGGTACAGAAGTCTTCATTATCAGTTCATACCCTGTTGATGATGAAGCAACCACTCTAGCAAGAAAGAAAGGAAAAGGGAAGGCAGTTTTCAACCAGGCAATAGGTTGCCATGCCCAAGTCCAATCAGAAAAGCCCACCAACCAAATTGGGAACACTTTGAGATTCTGGCACTTTGAAGGCCAAAAAAAATGAGCACATTGCAGAACTTGACATAGTTGATGGGCAAAACAAATTTGAAACAACAGTTACAAAAGTTGGGTCAAATCCAAGTGATGAATGTTGGGTATTCAAGTCAATTGAGGAATGAGATAGAATGCAAGGACAAGTGGGCTTCTTTCGCAGGAAACTTTTGTTTAAATGCGATTACAAGGTAGGCACTAAAAACAATCAAGATTATTGGTCCATGACCATTGCAAAGAGAGCAACACTTGGATTGCTGAAGAATTTTGGGTGAGGCCTATATGTTATGATGGCAGAATTCTTAAGCACCAAACCCATATTGAATCCATTCCGTATGTGAGAACTATGGATGAAATAGACCACATCTATAGGCCAATTGGCCTCACATTAGATGATGCCATCAACTTGAATGAGGATTCAATAGGTGCAAGTGAAAGAGAAATGCAAAATGTCAATAAGACAAAAGATACTAGATATGTAAATGAACCTTAGAGCTATGAACCCATGCCATCTTTACCTCTCTTGCCTTCTCTTGCCTTGTGCAACAACTAGGAGTCTCACATAACTGATGCAAGAAATAAGTGGCGAATCCATAGTTGCCATTGACTTGGATCCAACTTTACCAGAGTTGATTTGAAATAAAACTGCTACACCAATGCCCAGACAACCAAAAGCAATTGCACCACCACCCATGCAACTAAATCCCATATCATGTACTAACCCCCCATCCACCATCATTTTAGTCCCCTTTTCTATTGCTTTCACCATGCTTTTATGGGCCGAAAAGTAAGTCTGCTTCACTCCTATGCTTTCAACAGAATGACCATTATGGTCATTATATCAACAGCATGAGCTTGGTTTTGGAGGAGAAACAGTCGGAAATTTATGATAAAATGTTGGAGAAACAACTTCAATACTTCAATTCCAAGGATGAAGCTGACAACTACACCTAGATGAACATGGTTCAAGCACTCAACAATTTGACACAAATAATGACCATGACTTTTGTGTGAGGTGCAACCAGCAATAATGATCAAACAACAAAAACAACCAACACCATTGAGGAACATCTCGAATAATGAAGGTAAACACATAGCCATTGGTTGAATTTTGTGATTTGAAGAATGAAAAAGAAGATTTGAAGTTATTGGTGTTGGATTGAAAATCGGGAAGGGAGGTTCAAGAAATAGAGATAGCTTATGAACTATTGAAAGGTGCAAAGTCACAAAAACTGCTACCTCCAACAATGAAGATAATCAGACACAGTCACTGCCAATGCCAACACACATGACACTACAATCTGATTATAAATTTCAGAATTCTTGAACTAGGAAAAAAAAACCCTAAAATATGTGGACATGGATGCAATTTGAAATGGATGAATTTTTTGGATGAATTTTTAAAAATAGTTTGTTGAATGAAAATGGCAAATGATGTTATTATTTGGATAAGTCTAGACAACACGGAGGGGTGAAATTGATAATTACTCTAACATTAAATTTGTATTTTATACTTGAAGCACACTGTTGGGCAAACTATCATGCAACTGTTGATAAACTTTGTTTTATTTCACATTCATCACATGGAAATTGAAGATGAGAGCCAACTAAAGGGATAGGCAATGATGTATATATATAACAATATTTACATCATCCAAACTAGTGTGCAATTTAAACTATTTTAATTTAGCGAGAGACAAAAAAGCTTGTAGCTTTTGGCAATCAAAACACCAAAACTTTTTAAATTATCTACAAAATATTCTAGAACTACTCAACCTTTGTAGCTCTAATATGATTTGTTAGAGACTGGAAACTCCTAAAATTTGTGCCTTCCTTTTTTTGGAGGTTCATTTTTTTGCTTCCCTAGCTATCAATCACTTTGTCCATGGGTTTGAATCTTTGATTAGATCAGTAACCTACAAACTACCAATTGCCAACCCATTTTTTGACCTTAAAAAAAAGGAGGTGGAGGCCTTTGCAATACAAGGTGCAACTTGTTGAAGGAGATATCTAAGGATAAACACCACCATGTAACCATTACAGTTTGTAAGAAGATGTTGCAATTCCATAGGTTGGATGGCAAAGGTTGGAATTATGTGCCTTGCAGTTTGCATTTGCATTAGATTGAAGAGGTCCTACAAGAAAAAAAGGCATTTAATCATAAATAAGTGAGGGATAGGTACATCTAATTCACTGAATGAAACCTTGTGATTTGAGGTAATACATTTAGTGCATCTCAATATTAATGATATTTCAATAGATTCATCACATCATACCATCCAAAACAATATGGACCCCATAAACATAATCAACCTATCCTTGTTTACAAATATTAATGGAAGTGTCAACATATTCACATACATTGTTAGCAAATAAATGAACCCATCAACATGCTATTAGGTCACAACTATAAAAATTTGAGCCGTTGACAATGGCCCATAAGATGATAACATGACTAATGCCCAAAAACTAAATAGAAGGTGAATCAGTTAGTCAAAACCACCAAGATCCTTAACACATATTAAGTGTACTCATGGGAAGTAGAAAATGTGCCAACCTTGTTGCCTTTAAACAACAATGAGCATGTATAAAAATAATATTCATAAGTGCACATTTAACCTAGTAGATAAGTGCCATGAAAATTCATTAAAAGGTTGCAATGGGTTTCAAAAAATTGTGCTTCTTGGAATTAAATTGATTTTTACTAATAGGTTTATAATAAAGTTGAAACCATCTAATAGGTGCAACCCATGTTCCATATATGCCTCATGTGTCAATGCTCTTACAATAGAATCATATAAGACATTTCAAACATCAAATTAAGTTTGTAGAATAGATTTTAAGAACCCAATCTTATAGAAGACACCATAATTGTTTTGAAAAACATATAACTAAAAAAAAAAATTTGTAACTGACTAATTTTTTGCATACATGTCATTTCTTTCTAGCTTGAGCTTCAAGCTAAATTAGATCTCGTGGTGGTGGCTGTAGATCCTCTTTCAATCACACGTTTCTTCTTATACTTAATACCACCTACAATAGATTTCTTCTTAATTTTGTTTGAATTCTCTCCCTTGCATGCTCAAATTCCTTTTCCTTCAAAGGTGAAATGGAAAAATCACCCATATTCCTAGCTCGTTTTTCAATAGTAAACAGTGATTGCTCATGGGAAGATTCGACTTCCACCTCAATTACATGATCATGATCAAACTCAAAAAAATCATCACCAAGTTTCAACTCCTTTCTACACTCTACATCCTTGCCTTTTGGCACAACTTTATGACAATGAATGGGTTGCACAATTGATTGCAACTTGATTTTAGTGGAAACCATCCTTCAACAACTTCAATTTGATTACTAGGAGGATTCATACCATGACTAGTAGGAATGTAACTTCCAACACTTGGATTGACAATGTTGGAAGTGATTGTCTTGGAGAAGGTTGCAAAGAGGCATCTAACACCACTAGGATGCCCCACACATGGTTAGAGCACAAGTAGCAAGCCCATTTAGTACATAGTTCAATTCATGACAACTTCATAAGTGGCCTAACAAATACATAAGAATAGTAAGTAGTTCAACTATAGATCCTAGCAATACACCTTGGAGTGGGATCACAATCAAACAAAGCAAAACCCATGTCAAATGACCGAAAAACTATCAAATTTTTCAAACATATTTATGTAATGCCATTTTAATGTCATCTTGATCAAGGAAATTTGCTCTAAATGATTTATATTAGTGTTGAAGAATTTTTTTTTAAATCATTTAATTTAATAAGTTGATTTTTGGTTTTAGTAAAGAATTTTTCAACTTGAACACCCCATAATTAGTTTTATTTAGCACTAAGCTAAAGACTCTTTTAATAATAAAAAATTGATGGGAAAAAAATTTGAAATGATGATAACCTACCATACACATTTGAAAAGCACTCATAATTAAAAATTTGTGGTACTTGAAAGATTTAAAAATTCAAAATATCATTTTAGAATTTTCAAACTTCAAGAATCATTTACTAGATGTAAATGGGTCATAATGTGTATGACATATGAACAAAGTTTTGGCTTATGATACAAAAAACTAAAGCTTCAAGTAATTATCATATTTTAACATGATTTGAAATTATGATCATTTTTCAAGACGAAACATAAAATCTAGCAAAATTTGTACACTTTTAGAAAATTTATATTTATTCAAAAAGAGTTAACACATGTAATGTAATTTATTGGGGGACTTGTAACTATTTTTAAGAACATGTTGCAAAAAAATTCCATCAAAAAATCGTATGAAAAAATTAAAGTGTTCAAAAAAGGCCCACTTGCAATTGAGTCCTTTGTCACTATTAGCTTCTTTGACTATGATCGCACCCCTTCAATGTCCACAATTAATCCATGCTTAACTTGTAGATTTGCAAAAAAAATCCATTATATTCCAAAATCATCTAAAATGATCCACAATACAACCAAATGTTTAACAAAATCCAAATCTTGTTCATACAGTCTAAATTTAATGAACTGTTAATCAAAACATGAGTCCTTACTATGACCAAGTAACAAAAGATGCAATCCACCTAGATCTTGACATAATGTACATCATTAGTTTACAAATTGTTGAAAAGGACTGCACATGGTATAGAAGTGGGCCATGAGTGTAAATGGTTATTGTAAGTTCCACAATTTGAGATGTGTGGTTTCTATCGTCCACCAATTCCCAAATGGACCAACCATTAATTATTCCAACACAACTATCATGTGAACATGTGAACATGAGCGATGAGCTTGTGAATGGTGAGTAGCAAGCACGTGAACATAACTTTTGTGAGCAAGATAGAATCTTTTAAGAATATTCTTGCCATGTAAGCCAAATATTTTCCACACATACAAGATTATTTCGTCCACATGGATAGAATATTCTAGTAATGTGGTAAGAATATTCTTTGGATGATACAAAATATGCATCCAAATATACAAAATGGTGAGTTTGACACTTAAGAATTATTTCCCATAATCTTTCAATAATGTTTTAATTAATGAACATTTAACTTAGTTTGATAATTGATTTCTATCTAATAGTGAAACATCATTCATGTATGTAAAATGTTGAATGAACAATTATCGAAATGTTTATAAAACCAAAGTGCTAACATCGCTTGCAAGTTCTAATCTAAGAGCCAATCACATAGCATCATCATGAGCATTAAAATTGCCAATTTAGAATAATACTCCTACCTACACCAAAGTTACATCGTGATCCAACAAGCAACAAACTTCATCACAACTCTAAGTTGGAAAATGAATGAAACTTTCAAATTGCCCACAAAACATGACATGTTGCAAAACATAGTACATGTGTTTACAAGGCACCCACTTCCCCTACCAACCTAACAAACTAGACATCATTGTTACAAAATCTAAACAAATGCAAGCTGGAAAATTCCTTATTGTAACTTCATATTGCTTCTTGTTTGGATTTTGGCCAGATATAATCTTATAGATTCGTCCATATCTAGGAGTGGGAACCTCCAATGGTGGGTTTACAATCATTTCAAGAAGCCGACCAGCCTCCCACTAATGGTAATTTGGATTTGACATCTTGAATGGTACTATACAACGAAAAACCTTACCATTATGTGATGTTGGTCACGACATTTCATCCACTAGCCTATTTATAGGAATGGAACTTTCCCCTCTTTATAGATTTTGAAGAAACATTGCTTGCCATTTATTCAAAACAAACCATGTTTCCTCAAGAGACTTGATTTCATCTTGGGTGCAATTCTAACTATGTAAGTCGATCGTGGGGAATATTTTAGAATTGTGTCTATAAGTTGTTTCAGATCTCTAGATTGTGTTGCTCTACGCAATAACAACTAATTTTTACTAAACCCTTAACCTAGTCGACCACCTTGCTTGAAATGATAATACAATGTTGATTGTTTGAAAGCTCGAACGTAGTCATCCGATGTCGTAACATATAAACAAGCTCCCCCTTTGCCAAACTGTTGAAGCCACGCATTGTGCATTATCTCTTAAAGGTTGCACATGGGCATGTCTACAAGCTCTTCACAAGAAAATTTTTGCAAGAAAAAAAAAATGTTTGTTATGCAATATTAAAATGATTGGTAGCGTAAATGTGAACTTGTCAAGAAGGTGGAGTGAAAGAAAAGATGTGTGGGAAGGTTGAAAAAATACATGTATCATAAATCCTCCCCATTGTTTCACACAAAAATGCAAAAAACTAAGCTAATTCTCCAACTCTTGAAGTCTAGTTTCATCAACGGCACACAAGGAATACCACTAATAGTGGATTACTACATATTGAACATTAGCCTCTTCCAAAAAAATGGCATTTTTGTATTCATAACACAATGTCCTATGTTTGTCACGCAACTTTAGCTTGATATGTTTTTTTGTGTGTATGTCCATGGATTAACTCCAATGAAAAAAAACAAGTTTATTTTTTGTCAACCATTGACTCATTTGGATCTCCACTATCATAAATAATTCGAACTATCTTCTAATTGGCCTAAATGTTATGGGCCACGAATCCTTTGAAGTTTGGATTGGGAGCATTAGTATTGGCCATGACCTTGTTTAAATTCCATTGCATTATACATTGAATCTCCGTGTCTTCAAATTGCATATCACATATTGCAATCATCACCACCTTGTAGTAGTAAAAATCATACACCTAGCAAGTGATTGTTGTCCAACCCTCGACATGTTTTACATAATTAAACATGATCTAAGTGGCTTGGAGATCACCCTTAGGTTGCATCCACTTGACTAAATCATAGCCACACTAGGACAAAAAGGGAATTTAGTTAACCAACCAGTTTTCGACTACATGTCATTTTCAACTTTGTTTCAACTACAAAATAATATTTATTTAAAAAAATTCCATGTGGATGGGATGGCATCTTAAATGAGTTGAAGTGTTGACTAATTTGGTAAGTGTATGACCATTAACGGGTGTTGACCATCAAAATATTTTTAAAAATAAAATATATCCTAGTTGAGGAATAGTCAAGAATTATATTTTGCCATGACATTATGCCATGTCAAATCAATTGTTTGACTATTTTGGTGGACCTTGTTTTTGAATGGATGAAAGAAGGATATTGATGGATGAAATATTGCATGCATTTTCAACTATACTTCAATTTTAATTATCATTTCCTATACCCCACCCACATATTACCTTCCCACCTACCTACTTACATTACTTACACCCAACGTACATGTTACATACTTATTATTATAACTTATACCTACATATTATTGACCTACATAACTTAACCTACACCTCATTTTAAATCACCTATGTTATAATCTAAATCTATTTAATCTACAATTTATCACCTACCTATAACTACCTTGGTAATATATGTAATAAGTACCTACCTAACCTACAAAGTATTATGTACCTACCTATAGGTACCTACAAATAATTTGCAACAAGTGTACTTGCTTAACCTACAACCTACCTAGGTCTACATAGGCTTTAAGTTACGTAAGGAAGTTAATTAGACCTAGACTAGGATAGTTAACTAGGTTAGGCAAGCTACTTTAGCTTAGCAAGGGTTCAATTTTGTGGTATCAAATAATTGGTACATAATTTTATGGCATTTTACATATTCATTAAAATACCACAAAATTAAAATTATACCATTTATAATGTTTCAAATTTTATCATAAAATGTCATTCATTTATAAATGATTCCATTTATGCCATTAAATGTCATATAATATATATAATGCCATAATTAATTATGAATGGATGGATTTAATGTGGCATATAGTATGAATGAATGAATGGATGGATGGATGGATGATATGACATATAACAGTGGTGGCAATGTTTTGGCAAGAAATTCAAAATTTGAATTATAGTTGAAAACTATTTGAAACGATGTCAACTTACATGGTTGAGAATTAGTTGACATCCCAACTATAACCACATACTTCATCCATCTATGGATGAAGAAAATGCCTTTATATAACATCGTCATTCACTTTGAGCTTTCTTTGTGCTCTAATTTGAATGTTTTTTTTTTTTTACAATTTGTTTTGTTTTATTTTGCTTTTCTTTAAGCCCAACTTGTGTTTAGAAGTTTAAATCATGTTTTGTAATATCAATTCATGGATTTTTTCAAGTGACTACATTATGTTTTTTACATGTGAGGAAGTTCAAGTTTCTCATTTTGGGGTTATTGTTAAATTGTTTTCTTTTTTTTATCATGTTCAAGGTCTTTTTTCTTCTTTTCATTGCATTTTTTAAGGTCATATGGTGTTAAGGCAAGGCCACTACCATCTCCATGCACATACATCTTGAATAGGAACATTTTCTTTCCAGTTTGCTACCCTAGAAAACAATTATCCTGAATAAGACAATAACCATTGTTCACTTTGAGAGTGAAAATGCTAGAAACATACCCTCTATTCCTTGGTTGATGTTTAAAAGATGCAACTAAATTTTGGACATTGGGGGAAGACAACCTTGTGAATTTGTCCATCATTAGGCGCAACTTGTTACCTTTTAGAACTTCCACTAGCCCTTTTCCATCCTTGTTCAATAGGTGTTAGGAAAAAAAAAATTTACTTACAACCAACGCAATGGCTGACATGGTAGCCCTTAATGTGCGAGACGCCTTCTCCTCAACCAAGGATTTGACTTGATCAAAAGCTTTTCTAGAATGACCTTTTGCCACTAGATGATCATGCGTACCAAAATGAATAGCTCCTTGAATCAAATTCTCCTACTTGTGCACAACATAATACATGCAATTTGCACATAGAATAACACAAAAGGGGGCGCTATTACAAAATTTACAAAATGGTGGACCGGGAACAAAACAACCTCCTTGAAGGTCGTGAACCACATCACCAATGTAAGCTACTTTGTTTTTACATTTGTTAAGAAGAAAAAACTCACAACCATCATTCTAGGATTACAAATGGCCCAAACAATGCGCTCTCCAAAAAGTAAATTTCAAACCATTTTTGATGTTAATCATCTTAACCTTACACCACACATGGCCATCATGTTTCCTGTCCATTCCTTGCATTTAACCAAAATGAACATCTGGATTAACAACATGGGGGAGTTCAAACAAGACATCACCACTAAATCTACTCAAAATGCAATGAACATTCTCAATGCAAAAATTATCATAATTTAAATCTCTCAACTCAGAGCTAACATGCACAGCAAATGACATTGCCTCGAGATAATCTATTACACTCAGTAGAAAGGGAATGTTTGAAATGGAATATTGGGAATAAACAAAAACCGAAGCATAATGACTTGTGTGCAAAGAAAAGATTGACAAGCAAAAAAAGATTGAAGGCGTTCCATCTTCATCGGACGAATCACAAAAATCTATGAACAAAGATTGAGGATTAACACATTTTGGGACAACCTCTTGCTTGATTTCCACAAGATGCAAGATGACATTCGAAACAAATGTCATAGTTTATGGCATCAAAACAATATTTTGAGAGCTTTTCAAAAGACTTTCCCCAACAATCCTAAACTTTCTAGCATTCACCCTCCATTCAAAACGAAAATCACCCAAGACTGGAACCTGATAAATGGATCTAATAACATTGTTGTTATCATCATACATTTTGTCCTTGGACACATGAACAATTCCCGAATGGAAACCAAACATAGCACATAAAAATTTTACTATTACATGCGAGATTCCAAAATCATTAGTAGGAACAATGAGCCCAACTTTACCCTCCGCATGAAAATTTGCCATTTTATTAGAAATCAAATAGGCCAAAGAGTGAGGTGGAGACGTTGTAAAAATGACAATGTTATACATAAAAATAAATGACAAATAGAAAACAATGACATTGGTTAAGAAAGTATAAACAATATGTTAACCTTGTGGGAAATGCCAAAGCAACAAAAAGTACAAAATAGAATGTTTATTGGAAAATATATTTCAATTTTTGTTGATGGAGGATACCAAATTGATTTAGAAAAAAGATGAGAAGTATGGTAGAACACAAAAAAGATTATGGAACTTCTTATTGTTGGTTGACAATATCGAATAAAGCAAAATGGATTATTGTGTACAGGAAAACTTCAAAAAATGATTACGTAAATGGACTTCATGTCAAGTACATTTTATTATAGGTGCAACGGGGATAATGAAGAAATCTATTACCCTTTTGTGGAGAGGACCTACCACACTCAATCAATTTGTTGACAAACTAATTAATGAAATATGATAAATACAAATAGTTGTTCACCTTGGAAAATAGAATAGCATATCTTGCAAGCTATCAAAAGCTGTCCATGTGCTTTCAATTCGTTGTTGCTTCTTCCAATATAATGAAATTAAGAAAGTAGATAGTAAGCACAACAATCCAATTTTCATTCAATATCCCACAATATGCAACATTCATAATCACATGCTGCTATATAATCTAGAATAATAGGAAAACCCAAGAACATAATTTATATTCTTATAAGATAGTCATATTCCAAAAGAAGGATTCTTTTCATCACACACAACAGGGCCTTTATTAAATAAGACATAATAGAAAAGAAAAAAAATTGTTTATGATTAAGAGTCCAACATGAAATCCTTTTTCAATAATATCCATTGATTTTTCCAAGAATGTGTAGAAATGTGATTCACAAGGAATAATGATTCTTGCTTAATTGGGAGACAATTCTTCAAAAAAAATTAATTCAGAAAGATGTAGGATAATATAAAAGATGGGTATTTGTTAATGTCTAATTAGCAATGATTCAACCAATGATTCAACAAATAAATTTAAATGTGTATATCCTAAATGTTCTCCAGATTAATCAATAATGAATTATTATGCTTATAATAAATTTGGTATTGGGGAAACTAGTTGGGAACAACTTATTGAATCAAAATAAAAATGACCTAAATAATGATATGATAAGATAGGATAAATCAAATATATCAAAAGCAAGTTTGGAATACATATTAGAAAACTAAACTTTATAAATTAACCACATGGGACCAAAAAAAACCATCATAATCCATACAAAAAAGTTTTTAGTTTTAAAAATATCAAACCGTAATTAATGAAAAAAGGCAAGCTTTAAAAATTTAGAGGTTTGTCATGAATATTGATGGAATATTGTCTATGAAATCTTGCCTAATAGTTCCATAAAATAAACGTAATTCTAAAAATGTACATTAGATTTTATTTTTGAAATATATTTTCAATTATAATACTCCTAATTGAAATGGATGCAACTAAATAAATATGAACAGGTCAAGGATAGATATGTAAAAATGTTTATTAAATCATCCATAACAACTTAAATTAAATTAATTTTCAACCAAATTAAATAAATAAAAAATATCAAATATTTTACAGAGGGTTTATATATCTACTAGCTAGAATATGAAGGGTTTATAAGAAAAAAATAATGAAGGGTAAAAATTTAAAAGAAATAAAGGACAAGGATACTATTAAAATTAAAATTGCTAAAGATTATACAATACCCTCATAATCCACAAGAAATTCAAGATAGATGCACTAAATTAGTTATTTAATAATTAAAAATAAATAATTTAGTCACAAATTAACCTAATCCAAATGTAATTATTTAGAATAGTTATATATTTGTAAAGTAAACACATTAACATGATATTATATGGCTAATAAATCTCAACAAAGTTGTTAATTTTGGAATCCTCTTATAAATTCTAATCAATAAAAGAATAAAATGGAATTATTGACAATTAAGAATTGTAGGAAAAGAAGTGCATCCTATATATATATATCTTATAGTGTAGAAGATTGAATTTAATAGATTAATACCCAACTTAAATATTGAATAAATCAAGAAATTAAATTTTCAGCAATTTTGAGAAGAGTGAGGGGTATCAACAAATTAATAAATACTAAATTAGTTATTTTGGAAATTAAAAAATTAATTAAACGACCAATTAATTAGATCCAAATGCATGATTTAGATAGGTATACTTGTATATTAAAGACATTTAAATCATAGATATACTGAAATTAAAACCTCATTAACCAAATTATTTATGATTCCTTCCCTGAGGTCCAAAAGAAATGTATAAAGGTATTATTTCCAATTGATAACAATAGGAGACAAAGTGGCATCCAAGTGATTAATATCCATTAATGTGTTATAGACTATAATTACTTGATAATTAACCAAATCAAAAATTCATTTTTTTATAAAGAAATTAATATTGTATTAACTCACAAGTTCCAATTATATGGTATTAGGTCCAAATTCAGTCATTTGGTTTAATTGGAAGATAAAAAAATTTGGGATCTAAAATTTCAATTCAGGTTTAAGTAGGCAAGGGATATCAAATTAATTACCTAATAAATGTAATCAAGAATAGGGACTTAAACCTCCAAAAGTGGGTGGATTATTGTCGCAACCCTAGCCTTGGGCTCGCGACCAAAGCAAAGGGCTTGCAAGGTTGCGGGCCAAGAAGAAGGAAGCCCGGGAGTCAAGGCAAAAGCATTGCAAGGTTGCGGGCCAAGAAGGAAGCCCGGGAGTCAAGGCAAAGGCATTGCAAGGTTGCGAGCCAAGAGGAAGCCGAGGAGTCACATCACATACTCCCGAGAGTGTAAGAAAGTGTGAGGGAGTGTGAGGGAGTGAACACTCACACTCCCAAGACAACTCCCACTTTGGGAGATGGAGTCCCAATGGACTCCCAAAATTTCAGAGAGCGATTTGAGGGGTCAAAATTCAATGGCTTGTGGCGTTCTTTATATCATTGGAAAGCTCTTGAAACTAAGATGTCTAAAATGGGCTTGCATTGCTCATTCAGGCATCTGAAACACAAGTTATGGCCAAAAAAAAGGCCGGGAGTCAAACTGCCAATTTGATTCCCGACCACAAAAAGTCAGGAATCGACCCGATTTACTTAGCTTCAGGGGGCGTGCCACATATTTTTGAAAAGCTCTTGACGAGAGCTACAACTTTGCTTTAGATCGCACCTCAATCGAAGGTCTGCTCACAAAGTTATGGGGCTCCAAAGTCACGGGAATCCCAGCTGGCGGGATTTCGGGACTCCCACTCGGGAGTCCCGGGAAAGAAAAGCCATTTGGATGTAGGCTTCGTGGCCAGCCACAGAGTATATTATAAGGGGGAAGGTGGTGGCTTCCCCCAAGTTCGGGCCGTGGTGAGTCTTATGTGTCCGTGTTGCCCGTGGCTCGTCCTAGCACCAAGGGTGCTCCAACTATGCACTAACCACTTTGTGTGGGTTGTGTGCAGGCCCGTGTGAGTGAGTGAAGCTTGTCAACTTTTCCTAGTCCCATTTCGAAACTCCAACACGCCCTTCTACCCCTCAAAGTGTTGTGAGCTAAGGAGCGTGCTCCGACTCCTTCTTCCATTGTTTTCTACTTGGGCTCACATTTGAGTCCTTTAAGGAGTTGGGAGTGCGTCAATTATAAATAAATAGTTGCCAAATGGGCTCACATAATTTGCATATTTGTAATCAACAATCAACAACATTTATCACATTAGAGATAGTTGAGTTTTCTTTTCGTTATCTTTTAAATTTTCAAATGCAAAAGCTGATAGACCTTGAAGAAAACACAAGAAGCCCAATGTGTAAGAGACAAAAAAAAGCTTCAAATGGACAAATCCAAAGCATAAGAAGAAACATATTAAATTGCCGCTACACCAATTGAAGTGATTGATGACATGAGGTGGAATTTATTTGCCAAAGACCAACTAGAGAACTCATTGTTCAACTGAGAGGAAGAAGTATGTTCTTCAATAGTTTTCGGCTGAAACAAAAACTATGCTTCTTGAGTATTTGGTCTCTCCTTGTGGAAACTATTTGTTTTAAGTTTAAATTTCTTTTTCAAGCACTTGGCCATAGATCGAGCTCCAAAAAATTGGAGCTCGACCTATGGTCAAAAACAAAAGATATATTCTTGAATGGTTTTTGTTCGAAAACAAAATTTATGCAAAGTGTCAAGTATACAGACTTGTGGAAACTTTTGGATGATATTTCAAAAAGTGATTCTTGTAAACCCTAATTTCTTTCTCCACAATATATATCTTGTGTTTTGGTTCATATACATTGTGGAGGGAGCAAACAACCAAACACAAGGGAACTTGGAGTTAAGCTTTCCAACTCTTTTTTCTTTCCTTTGTTTTTATGTCCTTTCATTGTGCTTATATAATCATCTAGATTGATCATTTAAATTCATATAAAGGTTGGTCAAAAGTTCATTATTATTTATTATTATTCATTTTAGTTGTGCAAATACCACCCATAGAACTTTATCATGATCAAATGGGGTGCAAGCACAAGTGTTGGAAGGTGATTTTCACATTCTTTGTGTAATATGTAAAAATATGCAAATTTTCATTATGCAGGCACAAGTGCTAAAAGGAAAGTTTAACTTTTTATGTAATTATGTGTAATATGCAAAAATATGCAAAATTTCATTATGCAAGCATAAGTGTTGGAAGGTGATTTTAACTTATGTGTAATTATGTGTAATATACAAAAATATGCATAGTTTCATTGTGTAGGCACAAGTGTTAAAAGGTGATTTTAACTTTTTGTGTAATATTGTAATGAACAAAAAAATATGTGATCTTTGAAGATCCCACTTCAACACAAGCATAAAGTTCATACAATAGTATTTACATAAACAACTTTAAGTAACATAAGCACCCATGTGCATAACAAGTTGATTCAACAAAATAAACACTTGATTGCAAGCACTCTCAGTAACATTCATACATCTTGAATAAGCACCTAATGTAAGAAAAGGACCCAAGACCTTCAATATCATGATCATCCCAAATTTAAACACCTTCTAGAGCATGTGTAGTAAGTTCCTTTAGTAACAATACTGTCATGCCCGTACATGGCCTCATACATGATGGCCAATTACGGGCATGTCCATGTGCGCTTTTAGGGTTAATGTACGGTATTAGGCGACTGTATGTTATTAGGTGCTTAAGGTTTCAGTTTGTTGGCGACGGTATAAAAGACCCAACCCTTTTTTTCTCTTTTTAGTTTTTCTAAAATTCCTTTGTCAGGAGAGTTCCTCCATAATAAGCTAGGATTCCTAGATGCTCACGGTGGCCATTACATGGCCACCATCTACATACATTTCATTTTCTTCTTTCTTTGCAACTTAATATACATGAGAATTTCATCTCAACCTCCTTTGTGCATTGTATATATATGTGTGCATGCATCTATTTTTAACTGATTAGTTTATACCTTTGACTGGCTTTAGTCTTTTTGTTTAGTAAAATTTACTATGTATTTACTTCTTTACAACACCGTACGTCACGACAATACCCAAATTTACCCTCAATATCATAAACCCCCTTAACATGCGTGCATAAATCCCTCTTGAGCACAAGCACCAATAGTAACAACATGCTTTAACATGTAACTTTTAATATGCATAGAACACCCTGAATAACGTTGTCAATTGTGCAAATGAATTACTTGAACACCATCAGCGAACATAAACACCTTGAGCATGTAGCAAAAACAATTACATAGTATCCAAACACCCACATAATCACAATATTTACTGGATGTTAGTAATTTTACCACCCTTGCATATCAACATATTTATAATATTATATGCATCTTCATTAGCTGGTCCATAAATGCCATGAATGACAAGGATAATATTCAAGATCTGAACATTGGCTTAATAAGTCATAGTTTTAGCACACATAATAAACACCTTAAGCAATATAAACACCCTAGGTAAAGACTTGGACAATGATAGAAGGACTGTATATATCTTAAATATCATGAGCTCTTTGAATAAGTACCTTCATTAACATAAGCACCCATAACAATGGTAGCACATTTGACAAATATCTTCAGTACACACAAGCCTTCTGAGTGACAAAGTCATGATCACAAGATATTGAACACTTTCAATAACACAATCTATAGATTGCAACAATAATAGTTCAAATAAACATCACCCCTTGCATAACAAAAAATGTAAAATAGGCATCTTTAGTAGGTCCATAAGTGCCAATAATGACAAAAACAATATTCAAGATATGGGCAAATTGGCTCAGTGTCACAATTAGCCCCCATAATAAGCACCTTTGAGCAACATAAGCCCCCCAAGTGAACACTTGAACAAAAGGACCTTATATACAAATGATGCACCCACATTTGACAAAACTAGATATGCATATATATCATCCAAGTACAATCAAGTCAAGCTTCTGAAACACCAAATTTGTAAGTCAGTGTAATTTGCCAAACAAGATATGCACATTAGGCACGCATTGTAACTCAAAGTACACTTTCCACCTACACCTTATACCCTATTACACCTTGTTATGTGTATTGATAGCAAGCCTATTGTCCTCCTTTGTACTTTGAGCCTTGGTAGATATTGTCTTCCCAACACCCCAACTTTTTTTTGGTTCTTTTCATTTGGGACACCAAGGTTCCTTATGATCCTTTTCCTTCCCCTTGGTGTTTTGGCTTGCATTTATAGCTTCAGATGATGTAACAATTGGTCTTCTTAGTCATTATAACAAAAAAAAATTCTTAACTTGTGAATCATGATAAGCATGACATTTTCACTTTTCAAAGTTGTACCAAGTTTGTCATCTAGAATGTTGCTCTTCCACACATACATGGTAAAAGCATACTAGGGTGTCCATTTTTTCTTGTCATAATGCAATTTTCTACATCTTCTAGTTATTATAATGTGATACATTCAATTGACAAGGAAATTTGTTAAAGGGACTCACATCTATAATATAGACTACCATAGAAATAACATATTAAAAAATGAAACCTATATGTCCATTTTTAGGTTTAAGAAGGACTTTCAAATCTATGCTCAAAATTGGGTCACAATCTTTTTAGCTTTGTAAATGGACTCATATATTTTAGATTAGTAAATCAATTGTTTAATGGTACTTTGCTACAAGTTGTATTATCAAAATGGTCCCTAAAATTCTTAGTGTGTATGTCATTGTGAATGGGAGTAAGGACTTAAGTACTTTTAATGCTTGTTAGAAAAGTTATTTGACTAACAAACTAAAAAAATCCTTTTCTAGGGAAAATTTCAATATTGTGTGAAGTGTTTTAATCAAAAATGTTATATAAAACATGTTCCATTAGAATCAAAATATAATTCTTGAAAAAAAATTTGCAAAAATGTGAATAATAAAAGTGGTAAAATCAATTCCATGTGTAAATAGGTGTGTGGACAATTTGAATTTATTGTTTTGGAAATTCCCAAGTGTTGAGTTCGCATTCAACCATGCCCAAATTTGTTCATTTCAACGTTCACTAGACTACTTTTATGTTTAGGGTTTGGAAATTTGTTAAGTTTGGTTTTGTGCATTTGTTCCATTCTCTTAAGGTTTCCTTTGAACTAAGCATAGATGATGACCTTCAAAGATGTCGATTTGCATTTGATGCTTGTTGGATATGTTGTAAGTATTCAATTTATCCATGAACATTGCTACAATTATATATTTTGTGAAGTTTGTTTTACATATTCTAGGCGAGTGGCATTTTTTTTGGTGTTTTGGGGGTTTGTGTGTATCTTTTGTTCTTTGCAAGGTGTAACAACAAAGTTGTTGGTGGTGTTTCTGTGCTTTACCAAAATGACCACCAAGAAGGATGTAGCAAGAAAGGCGCGAGAAAATAAATGTGCTCAAAAGGAGAGATTAAGTGAAATTGTTGAAAAGTGGTGACAATATAATGAAAGGCAACGTGCAAAGCTTTACAGAAGGAGGCGGATTTGCAGAGGCAAATGCTTGAGGAGGCAATTACATCCATCGAAAAAATTATGGACAAACACAACCAAAAACACCTTGCCAATGGTATTGCTGATTTCATTTTTGAATTTTTGGTCGCTTGCGCAGGACCTTAAGTAGGAAGCTTGTTTTAGGGCATGTTTTATCTCATTCAAAAGTTTTGCATGACTTACCTATCACGTTCTCCATGTTAAGCTTGTTGTTGCCCAATAAAAAGTCATTGTTAAGTTCAATAAAACATTAAGGGAAAACCAATCTTGCAATAGCAATTTGAAGCTTGCAACTAAGCATGATTTGTTAATTGCAACTGTTAGTGTTCATGGTTTGTCTTGAACAAAGGCAATAGCAAAAACCCTTGGGAGTCCATCATAAAAATGTTTCTAGAACTATTTCACAATGAAAGCTCATTGATGATAATAATAGAGCGTTGTGGTCTTTGACTATTAGAAAGAAAAGAACTAATGGTTTATTTGATGCAGTAAAGAGGATTATCATAAATTGCATGGCATGTGAGACCCACGTTAGCCTAAACAAAAAAGATTTGACACAAAGGAAAATTGGGTTTGGTGTTTATGAAGAAAGCCCCACATATTACCTAATGGAAATTCAGGTATCGTTATTTTTCCCTCCAATGCTTCATTTTAGTGTTTTTAAAATTTTCATCTAGAGTAAAAGTCCATAACCTAGTTAATCTTGCCCTTGGAGACTCATTGAACATGAGTTTTGGATTATTTTATGAGTGGGTCCATACACAAAAATGACAAATGTGTTTATGTTTGTTTCAATGCATAGCATACTCATTTCTATGTATGGACAATTCAATAATGAACATGAAAGATGGATCTTACATGTATGCAATTAAAGTGTTGCAATATGATGCATCATAGACAAGAGTCCTTACTTTCTGTTGTAATCCATATTGCTACTATCAAACCTTAAGTTAGTTCCTTCTTAAATCCTTTTAATTACTTATATAAATTAATTATTTATATTTAGTTTTCACATGTAGTTCATACTTTCATGTCCATTGTTAAAGTCAATTATGAGTTGTATTCTAGTTCCAATCCATTACAAATGTCAAGTCACTTGTATAATCCAAATTTTAGTTCATTCATGGGTCAATTGTCACTTGAAATCCATGGCTTAGTCCATTGTCACCATCAAATGTGGCTTGTAATCCATATCTAATCCATAATTTAGATTAAATATGGACTTCAAGGCTAGACTGTCACTTTAGTCCATAGTTGAGTCCATTCTAATTATTCAATCTACCTTGCAATCCATATTCAGTCCATTGAAAGCACTCAATTGTGTCTTGTAGTCCATGGTCTAGTCCATTAATGATGTGAATTTTCATTTAATCCATACTTGAGTCCATTCTAGAGATTCAATTTGCCTTATGGTCCATATTTAGTCCATTAACAATACTCAATTGTATCTTGTAGTCCATGATCTAGTTTAACCAGATGGTGTCAAATGTTATTTTAATCCATAGTTGAATCCATTGTGGTTATTCAATTTGCCTTGCAGTCCACATTCAGTCCATTGATGAAGAAAGTGTACTTGTAATATGTGGTCTAGTCCATTAATGGTGTCAAATGTGGCTTTAGTCCATAGCTAAGTCCATTTGAGTTATATAATTTGCCTTACAGTCCATATTCAATCCATTTCTTTCCATTACTATCCATTTTTAATCCATTTCAAGTGTAGTTCATCTGTGATTGAAATGGATTATCCATTCAATTGATGACCTATCAATTTTGACATGGAATGGACAGTCCATTTCTGTTAGTGGACCTATGAATTCTATCAATTTTGTGGACCTATTGACTCTGTCAAATTTGTGAACCTATCATGGACCTATTAATTATAACATGGAATGGATTGTCCATTTCTATTAATTTTGTGGACCTGTCATGGACCTATCAATTCTAACATGGAATGGACTGTCCATTTTTGGTCCAAATCATTGCTAGTGTGAATAGTCCATGGTTCTATGACTTCAACATGGTTGAGTCCATTATGGTTATTCAATTTGCCTTCTAGTCTATACTTAATCCACTTCAACATTCAATGGTATATTGTAGTCCATGGTCTATTCCATTGATGGTGTCAAATGTCACTTTAGTCCATCGTTGTGTCCATTTTATCCTTATCAAATTTGCATTATTCAAATATGATTAAATGAAGTTTCCATAAACAATACATTATGGTTATCAAATTTGTCTTATTCAGATACATTGTGCTTATCAAAATTTCCTTATTTAGATATGAATTTAGTCCATATTGAATGCATTGTTAGTGCCTTGCTCTCTATATGTAGTCCAGTCTTCATAGTATCAAGTGTTATTTGAACAATCCATGTCATGAACAATACATTCATGTGTTCATGAAACTTACCTTATTCATATTTGAATGTAATCTATATTGAATCCATTGATTTTGTTTTGCTTTCAATATTTAGTCCATATTTAACTCGTGTGAAATGTCATTTCCCTAGTGATGACATTCTTCATTTTGCACATTAAAATTCTTTAAAATTCTTCATTTAGCACCTTGTCATAACATTCTTGACCCGCAAATGTTTACCAAATTACACTGGTTGATCTATAAAATTCTTGCTTCTTTGGGCTTCCATAACATTCTCGCACCAAGAATGTCATCACTATGGTCATTTCAATCTGGATGTACAGTGGATTATTCAAACCTTTGAATTCAATCCATATTGAATCCATTAGGATGTTGATTTATTATTTGTAATTAGTCCAATTCTCATAATGTCAAATTTTTTTAGTCCATGTACAATGAATAATCCTTTCATGTGGTTATCAAATCTGCCTTATTCACATTTGAATTCAGTCCATATTGAATCCATCAAGATGGTGCCTTGCTATTTTATATATTAATTCACTACGTCCATCAGTGTGTCTGTCTGTCTTTTACTTATTTCTTACTTCTTTCCATTCCTAGCCCCTTTTTCTTTGGTACCCTTTTTCTTCTTCTTTTTCATAGTTATTCTTTCTTTCTGTACGCAGCTTCTTTTTCTTTGACGTCATTTCGCTTTTATTACCTCTCTGGCATAATCCCATTGGCTCCGTTACTTTCAGATTTCTCTTTTACTTTACACTTCGTTACCCATTTCTTTCCACTTCAGTCCGTTTACTTTCCATGCCTTCTTCCCATAGGTGCGTACGGTGAGTACGGAGCTAATCGAATGGCGCCCTGGGTTTTCTTTCTGCCGTGGGAAAAAGGAAAAAAACGAGTTAAGTAAAAGATGGACGGGGTTTCGTACAAAAACGCTAATATTCACCTAACTGCTTCAGTAATAATGTGAATAGGATCAATTGAAAATGGGCCCTAGAAATGGATCATGATTGGTTGATTCTAGATTCTTGGCCGATGGACAAACTGCCTACAAGCCGACGTTACCTCAAATCGTCAGTAGTGTGAATAGGGAACAAATTTTGGGCCTAGAAAATGGTTTGTGATTGGTCAACGGTAGATTCCCGGCCAATGGGACATACTTCACACACCCACGTAGTTACATCAAAGTGTCTACAACGAACGTGTGTGAACAACATTCTTGGGCCCTCGAAAACGGTTCATGATTGGTGGAACGAAGAATTTGGGCCAGTGGACAAAATCAATGTCAGTAGAATGTGAATAGGATGAATTCTGTTGGGCCCAGAAAATATTGGTTTGTGATTGGTCGAACACAGCTTTTCAGCAAGTGGAGAAAACTGCTTACACACGCACGCACGCACGCACGTTATAAAACAATGGCCAGCAGTATGAACATGGAATTTTTTTGGGCCCTTGCATGATTGGTCGACTATGGCTTTTGGGCCACTGGACAACCCAAAAAGAATGTGACCATTGGACCATTGGACCATTGGACCATCGATGTGCCCGGTGCCGAGCCCATCCGACTCTAAAGGACGTTGCAAATTGAGATTATAAGACTGGATTATTTTTTACTATTAGAAGAAAGGATATTTTAAACCATTAATTTTTAGAAAATTTTAAAATCATCTAAAACCGTCCGTGCCTTGCAGGCACAGGTTACCACTAGTCTATATTTAATCCAAGATGCAGAAATTCAAATGTCATTACAATCCATGTAATCATGGTCATAAAATCTACCTTATTTAGATTTGGCTTCAATCCATTTTGAATCCATTGATAGTGCATTGTTGTTTATATTTAGTCTAGTACTAATTGTGTGAAATATTAAGGTCACTTGACTAATCCATGTAGTGAACCCTTGTGGTTATCAAATATGCCTTGTAATGTATAATTAATTCATTGATGGTGGCTTGTAGTCCATACTTTAGTCCATAGTTGTTGGATTACACTTACATCCAGTCCATAGCTTAATCTAGTGTTGTACATTAGTCCAAGCTTTGGATTATTTACAATTCAAACAATCCATTTTATTACATACATTGAAATATTATTATTCCAATAACTTGCATAGTCTAGATCTACATGATGGGCTAATTAAACTATGTCAATCTATAGTGCATTCCCTTGTGTCTATATTAAAATGGATATTTTGTGGTAGATCACTAAACCTTAAAACCATCATTGAAATGGTTGTAGACAAAGTTTTTTCTTTGTTTCAAAGTTGCAAATGAAAGACTTTAGGTTGGACAACGTGCATTTGAAAGCCTTAGGACTTTTTTTGTGAAGCACATGTAGGATTGAAATACATGTTGTATATATCACGTCGAATTGGATGAGCTATGACATGGATTAAACAACATGAGAGGTCATTCAAAACATGCAAAGGTATGTATAGACCATGTTAATGACCCAAGTGCACCCTACAATGTTATTTACAATGGGACAACTAGTTTACAGGAATCCATTGTTTGCCCCAAAGGTGACTTTGAAGAGTGGCATACAAGAGAATGTTATATGGTGAGTGTTTTCATTGTGGTGTTGGTAATTTAAAAAAAATTCTTGCTAAAGAAAGTGTTGTGGATGGTCAACTTGTAAAATGGACGTGATATGCACTTGAAGAAACTAGGGCAAGGAATGGAAGAGCTTTGAAAAAGTTAATTTTGGTATATAAGGATACATCATCTAATCAGTTCATAGAGTACCTACAGCCTAAGTTATAACACGTTGTGAAACACAATTTTCAAGCTAGGTGGGAAGACAAACAGTTCAAGGCATGTGTAAAGTCCTTTCTAAAAAACTCAATTGTTTCTATGGTAGATTTTGTAGAAAACTATTCTTTTTAGGTGCAAATAAGGTGCAATCCATGTAATGGCATTCCTATCAAATAACAATACTTGTGCATATAACATATTGACACAATCCACATTGAAATCCATATGATAAGGATTCATTTATTTTAACTAACTACCATTTTTACATTTCAGATGATCGCAAACATGATTATGAATTTATTCAATATTGTTTCAAATTATATTGGGGTTATATTTTTGACCAAGGTTTTTTTGTAGTCGGGAGTTATAGCGGTTCAAAGTTCCGGGAGTCCCGCCGGGACAATTTCGGGACTCCATTTCGGGAATCCCGGGAATTTGTGCCATTCGGATGTAGCCTCCGCGACCAGCCGCAGAGAATACTATATGGGGGAAGGTGGTGGCTTCCCTCGAGTCCGGGCCGTGGTGAGTCTTGTGTGTCCAAGTGCCCGTGG